>OLOP01000039.1_pt1 | contig 96820 bp, 97 predicted proteins | sample 1672381 | NCBI WGS metagenome assembly OLOP01 (sample SAMEA3136678, study PRJEB25190) | human gut metagenome | biome: human gut; feature: human-associated habitat; material: faeces | place: Austria | collected 2013 | reverse complement strand
ACTATATACTTATCTTTGACCAAAAATTAAAAGTATGAAAGAGAAGAGCTATAATTTATTTGGGAGTACTTGGATAATACAGTTTGTAGATGAAGTAGTTGATGAAAATGATAAGTGGTTATTTGGAGAAACAGAGAGTCCCTCAATAGTAATAACTATTAGCACAAAGAAGCCTGATGGTAGTAAACTTTCAAAGGATGAAATTGAACTTACTGTCCTACATGAAATAGTACATTCTATATTCCAAACTGGACAATATATGAGTTGTGATAATGATGAACCATTAGTAGAATGGACTGCAAGATGTTTAAAAGCCTTAAAAGAACAGCATATTATATAGTCAATAGTTAAACTTTCATAAATAATAGCCCCAGATTTGGATATGTCATTTATTTTTTGTATGTTTGCACCAGAATTAGAACTATACATCTAATTTCTCCTCCAAAGAAGTCCCTTGCAGAAGTTCAGGCTTTGGAGCTGACAGGGTAGTAATCCACTTCTCCCATAAATAGGGAGCTTATATAAAGGCTGGTATGCCTGTGGATGAGGTGAAAATCCTGCTAAAAAATGCCTTGATTATAAGTTACAGTAGCACACCTATGTATATGAGAAAAGGTTGAGGGTAAAGTGCTCTTGGGGATTAACCGCCTGTAATGAAGTATCATGGTAGGGGTACTGGAAACTTTACTCTGGCAGAGAACCAATCTGCTCAAGGGATTGTTATACACTTTAAAAAACAAACAAATATATGAAAAGAGTTATTGAAGAAGTTATAAAGAATGTAAACATTGTCAAGTGTGAAGGTGCTATCTGTGTGTCAGTTAATAGTAATGACAGGAGATACTATGCACAAGGAGTTAGCTCAAGAATGTTGGATGTAAAGAGATATAAGGTATGAATAAACTAAAAAGTAGTTTGCTTTGGCTGTGGCAGTTACCACAGAATTTGTGTGGTATAATCTATAGGTCTATATCTAAAGATAATAGAATATGTGTTATAGAGAATGATGACTCAAGAAGTGTAGGTGCTAAAGTATATTTACAAAGAGCTAAGGGTGGTGTAACTCTTGGAAAATATGTGTTTATTAATCAAGATTACACTGACAAGGAAGCAGTTATAAAACATGAATGTGGTCATGTAAAACAGAGTAAGATACTTGGTCCTTTATATTTATTAGTTATTGGTATTCCCTCTATACTACATGCCTGGCTTAATAATTATATTGGATGTTGTTGGAAGAATGGAAAATACAATTATTATCATTTTTATACTGAAAAATGGGCTAATAAGTTGATGGGTATTGAATCTTGAATTAAGATTCAACCCATTATCTTAATTCACTTCTGGAGTATTTTCGTACTATCTTGAAAATAATTAGTGAAAGATTTGCATATCTCAAATATTTGACTTATCTTTGCATCATGATTAGAAGATAAGAACATTGTTCCATAGTATAATGGTTATTATACCTGATTTTGGCTCAAGTAATGTAGGTTCAATTCCTGCTGGAACAACAATAAATGCCCTGTTGGTGTAATGGAAGCACAAGACTCTTCTAAAGTTTTAGATAAGGTTCGAGTCCTTAATGGGGTACTTTTGAAGGTGGATTTTTTTTTGTTTCATGATTTTTAAAGAGTGGACTATCTGGTCTGTGAAGATAGGATAGTCAAAATGGTGGGTTGGACAAATTGGTTAAGTCACTGCCCTTTCAAGGCAGTCATTAGGGTTCAAATCCCCTACCCATTACAAAATAGTCTATGTAGCTTAATGGTTAAAGTGCTGCACTGTCAATGCAGAGAACAGGGTTCAATTCCCTCATAGACTGCCCTGAACTAAGTCCTATCTCAAAGAGTTGAGTAGGCAAATGGAGAGATAACTCAGTGGGACTGGGACTTGTCTTGAAAACAAAGTGGTCATTTATTTGACTGGGGGTCGGGACCTCATTTCTCCGCATTATGGTACAGATATTTAGAAAACAAGGTTGGTGTCTCAACCCTAATGATAAGATAGTGAATGCTATCTTGAAAAGATGTGAGATTAATAATGGTGAGTGTCCCTGTCATAATACAGGAGAGGATAAGAAATGTCCATGTTCTGATTATAGAGAACATGATACTTGTCATTGTGGACTTTATTTGAAGCTGGAGGATTAACCCTAATGGTAAGGGAACTGTTTGCTAAACAGTGAGTAGTCTAAAAGGATGTATAGGTTCAAATCCTATATCCTCCGCAATATAGAGTAGTTGGGTAATTGGTCAACCCCCTGCATTTGGGATGCAGAAATTGGAAGTTCGAGTCTTCTCTACTCTACAAATGGGTCATGTAGTGTAATTGGCTAACACATCACATTTGCACTGTGAAGTTGGGGTTCAAGTCCCACATGTATCCACTGTTTCATGTTTTCATAATGTTTGTTTTTTTTTTTACAGGTATTGGGCACACCTTAAGTGTCCTACACTGCTCCTTAGTTCAGTGGTTTAGAATAGTTCCCTTACAAGGAAAAGGTCATTAGTTCGATTCTAATAGGAGCAACTAAATGGGTTGTTAGCTCAATGGTAGAGCAAGAAGCTGTTAACTTCGAGGTTATAAGTTCGAGTCTTATACTTCCCGCATAATGTATCCTTAGTTTAATGGTAGAATGATGGTCTCCAAAACCATAGGTAGTAGTTTGATTCTATTAGGGTATGCTTAAATTGGTACATCTTCTAAAGGTTAGGAAACATCCCTGATAAGGATGCAATCACAGTTCAATTCTGTGTGTACCAACTCATATTCTGATATACTTCAATAGGTAGAAGACTGCTCTCATAAGGCAGTAGTTATAGGTTCAAGTCCTATTATCAGAACTGTGTTAGTATTTTAATTGGTCAGAAGTCCTGACTGTGAATCAGGAGGGTATGGGTTCAAACCCCATCTAACACCCTAAATGCTGAGGTAGCACAAGTGGTAAATGCAGATGGCTTATATCCATAAGATAGTGGGTTCAAATCCTACCCTCAGTACAATTAAATGCCTCTATAGCTGAATGGTTAAAGCTGCTCCCTCTTAAGGAGAAGATTCTAAGTTCGATTCTTAGTGGAGGTACATATTCCCCTATAGCAGACAGGTGTAGGCAATAGACTTTTAATCTATGAGGTGGGGTTCAATTCCCCATGGGGGAACAAATATAATGGGTACATAACATCAGCAGACTGTAAATCTGCCCTCCTTTATCAAATTGATGTAATGGACTTTGGAGTAGGGGAGTTCGAGTCTCTCTGTGCCCACTTATTAATGGAAACTTAGCAAAGGTGGTCTATGCGGGGGACTGAAAATCCTTAGATAATGGTTCAACTCCATTAGTTTCCACAGCTTAATGCCCCTTTGGTGGAATTTGGTAGACACTCTGGATTTAGGCTCCAGTGCGAAGTAATAGTAGTGTAAGAGTTCGAGTCTCTTAGGGGGTACAAAAAAAAATATGCAGATTTGCTTGCATATATAAATTATAATACATATCTTTGTAACATCAAATTAAAACAATATGATAGATACATTTGGAGATAATCTGTTAGAAGGTTTTGAATATGAATCTCCTTCACATGAAGGAAATCAATTTAAAGACTTTCTATGTGTACTTGAAGGATTCAAGACTAAGTTTAAGAATCTTCATTGGTCAGCATATAGTAATTCAATCCATGTAAGGGTTGATGAACTTATTGATAAAATATCTGATTATCAAGATATTCTGGCAGAAGAAGTTCAAGGTATTCAAGGACAATTTGAACCAAACTTCCTTAAGGGAACTAACTTTGATTTCACTTGTCCTCATGAAGCAATTGATAATCTGATAAGTAGAACTGATACCTTCTACACTAAATTACCCCAGTCTTCTAACTTTGCTGGAGTTAGAAGTGAATGTGAAGCCTTCATTACTAATCTTCACAAGTATAGATACTTGTTTGAATTATGTAGAAAGGGTACAATGGATTAAGATAGCCTCATAGTCCAATGGTCAAGAGACAGTAGATTTAAGCTCTACCCAGTGAGGGTTCGACTCCCTCTGGGGCTACTATGCTTCTTTGATATAAAGGTTATTATGCTTCACTTGTAATGAAGTTATATAGGTTCGATTCCTATAAGAAGCTCAGCAAGTTACTAAAAGCTGCCATTCATACAGTGAGAGAGTAACATCCTGTGCTACTATGAATACCTTATGGTGTAGATGATAGGAGGTTCCAGCTAAGCTGAGACTGGAAAAGTTAGAGTACCAATAGCAAATCTCTAACAAACGCAGGTATAGTATAAAGGTTAGTACAATAGACTTCCAATCTTTTGGTGAGAGTTCGATTCTCTCTATCTGCTCTTGCAAGTTGGTGAAAATAGAAATCACATTAGGCTCATAACCTAAAGTTCCTGTGCAAGTCAGGGCTTGCCCCCAATTAAACTAAGAAATATGAAAGAGGAGAAGACATTAATCACTTGTATTATAGGCTCTACAGTTAGAGAAGTAATCAAGCAAGCTCAAGAGCTTGAAATTAGAAGAGAAGATATAGTAAGTATGTTTCCTTTAGGAGGGCAGATTTACTTAGTATTTTATGAGTAAAAACAACTGGTATTATGGAAGAGAAGAAGACAAAAGAACCTCAGTACAATGAACCTAAGATGATGTTACAGCTTGCTGTTTATAGTGCTGTTGGTAAATATAAAAGTATTATAAGGGCTATTAGAAAAGGTCATGTAACATCTTGGGGAGAGGAAGTCCCAAAGAGACCTTTCAATAATAGAAAGAGGACCCTTGGTAGGGAGTTACAGATTACTAAAGAGAAAATTTATGGAGAACTTAAGTATAGAAACCAAGCCAGTTGAGCTTGAGACTCCCAAGGAAGAATATAATAATATACCTGTTGTATATTGTAAGCATTGTCTATCATTAGCAATAAGAAACTCAGATGGCATAGATTACTGTGACAAATGTGGTGGAACTGAAACTGGTGAGGCACACATACATGAATGGGAGAAAATGTATGCACAGAAGTATGGAGGAAATTATGTAAACAGATAATAAAGATGGAGAGAAGAATAACATGAAAGTTGTAAAGGGAGACAAAGACACTCCAGAAGTGAGAAAGCTAAGTTATGAAGAACTGGAGAATACTGCACATCAGTTGTCTGAACAAAGTAGACAGTTATATATGCAGAATCAGAAGTTGAATCAGGCTTTACAGGAGTCTAATCTTGCTAACTTCTATGAAAGATTGAAGTGGTTATGGACAGTAATTACCTCTACTACACCTTATATCTCAGAAGAGTTCAAGCAGAAGTGTGGTGCAGAATTTGAAGTACTAATGACTCAACCTGAACAGGAACCTGAGGAAGAAGTAAAGGAAGGAGAATAAACTATGGCTAAGCAAGTGGATTCAATAGTTAGGATTCCTTGCAAGGTAGATGGTAAGTTCTTTAGATATTGGTTCGAGTTTCTCACCCCATTCCATAATCTCACTGAAAGAGAGATGGATGTCATAACATCCTTTGTGAAGCAAAGATATGAGCTTAGTAAGATTATAAAGGATAATGAGATACTTGATAAGGTTACTATGAGTGAAGATACTAAGAAGAAAGTAAGGGAAGAGTGTGATATATCTCTTCCTCACTTTCAGGTCATCATGGGCAAGTTAAGAAAGAATAAGGTCATCATTGATGGGAAAATAAACCCAAGATACATTCCATCAGTAGATGAAGAGAATGGTTCATTCAAGATGATGTTATTATTTGATTTCTCATGATATACTCAGAAGCAATAAAACAGGTATCCATAGAACTTGGATTACCACCACAAGTGGTGAAGGAAGCCTATGAGTCCTTTTGGACTTTTATTAGAAATAACATCAAAGCCTTGCCTCTAAAGGAAGACCTAAGCAAAGAGGAGTTTGATAAGTTGAGAACCAATTTCAATGTCCCATCATTAGGTAAATTATCCTGTACCTATGATAGGTTTATAGGAATCAAGAAAAGATTAAAATATTTAAATAAGCTAAAAGATGATTACAACAATAAAGAAGGTGAAGCCCATGTTCAATAACATGGTAGTCACTTTAAATAAATATCCTGCTGACCTAAAGACTACTGGTGGTATTATAGATAGTACCAGAGCTGGTTCAGTAAAAGAATATCAGACAGTAGTAGCTGTTGGACCGATGGTTAGGGGTATTGAAGTAGGAGATATAGTATATATCAATCCAAAAAGATATGCAGTAATGCAACATAAACCTGGCTCATTGCAAGATGGTGTTATTAAAGATAATCCTGTAGTAGGATATAAGTTTGACATCATAGAGATTGATGGAGTTGAACACATGATGATTCAAGATGGAGATGTAAAATTTGTAGCAGAGATTGAGGAGTTTGAAGAAAATCCAACTATTGTTACAGATATACCTAAAATAGAACTTAACTAATATAAGGCTCTGGCTCTTTATGGAGCTGGAGCTTTTTTTTTTAATCTAAAAAGATTAGTCATGAAATTAGTAAAACTTGATAATTACCAGATAGGGTTTGAGCCTGAGTTACTTCTCTTAAAACCATTCAAGAGAGTGTGGACAATGGATAGAACTAAGGATAAAAATAAATTTATGGAATTCCTTACTATTCTTTATTTTGTTTATGACTCCAGAAGTGAGTTTAATTATATAACAGATGAGGATGAGAGGATTAAAGAAGTATGTTCTCTAAATGGATTTGATAGACCAAAATTCAATAAGGATGAATTAGATTGTATAACAATTTATAAGAAATCTATTATTACTACTTCTTCTTTGCTATTGGAAGATACAAGAGTAGCCATAGACAATATAAGACAATTTCTCAGAAATGTTGATTTAACAGCTACAGATGATAAGGGTAAGCCTTTATATACTGTAAACAATATTACTACTGCTATAAAACAGATTCCACAATTAGCTAAGGACATAATGGAGACTGAGAAATTGGTGGCTAAGGAGATTGAAGAAGCAGGTAGAGCAAGAGGTAATCAAGGCACAAAGACATTAATGGATGATGGAATATTAGTATGAAAGATATAATAGAAGGACTAAATGTATGGTGGGAATCTCAACATAAGAAAGGTTATTATATACTAAGGACATATACTGAATCTGGAGTAGTAAAGGCTATTAAAACACATAATGTAGAAGTATATTATACTTGTGATAAACAAACCAAATTAGCTTTTTCTTTCAAATATTCTTGTAGAGAAGTCACTGAAAGTGGACATAATAAAACTTTAAATAAACTTAAAGCTCTATTAACATCTTCTCTTCTGGAGTATATTTACTCTTTAAAATAGATATTTTATGGAATTTAATATATATCAGTCCTCAATAGAGGACTTACACATTGACAAAGAGAATCAGGAAATACAGGACCAGTTTTATGAGTTTATAAACAATATCCCATATATAAGAAATCTGATTTCTCCTAACAGAAAATATGCTAAAGATTTACCAAGAGACAATGATAATAAGATAATTATAGACTTGACTAATCCTCACATACTTGTTGATATGGATTATTTTAGACCTACTGCAATCCATTATAGTAAAACAGGAAAAGTCTCAAGTTTAAGACCTAACCCTAATCCTAATAGTGAATATGGAAAATGGATAAGAGAGGAGGTTAGAAGGTGTAATGAAGGTTATATAAGAGAATCTGATGGAGAATGGATTACAGGAGACTATTATTTTTTCCTTAATTATTGTCCTATACTATTATCAAAAATACAGGAAGGAAGTAAGAAGGCTCTTAGAGTTTGGGATTTCCCAGAGGTTTGGGAAGGTCATTACTTGAAGTTTCATTATATAAAGATAGCCAGAGATAATGGGCATCATGGTGCTGAATTGGCAAGTAGAAGTAAAGGTAAGTCATTCTCATTGGCAGCTATGATTGCCAAGAGGTTTTTATTAGGAGAATCCAAGGAGGTTAATAGAGAAGTAAAGAGTCTTGTTACTGCATATCAGAAGGAGTATCTTACTAAGGATGGAATCCTTAACAAGTTTCAATCCTATATAGATTTTTGTGCACAAAATACTCAATTTCCAGCAAGAAGACTAAGAAGTTCTCTTCAAGATATGAACTGGAAAATGGGTTATATAGACCTTGATACTAATACCCAAAAAGGAACATTAAATGAAGTTATTGGAGTGTCAAGTAAGGATGATGAATCAAAGTTGAGAGGTAAAAGAGGTGTTCTGATTGCTGTAGAGGAATTTGGTAGTTTCCCTAATCTGTTAGGATTGTATGGAACCTTAAGACCTTCTGTAGAAGAAGGTGATGCAGTATATGGCATAATTTACTTACAAGGTACAGCAGGTGATGATGAATCAGACTTTGCTGCTGCTCAAGAATTGATGTATAATCCTTTAGGTTATAATATACAGGCTATTCCTAATGTATATGATAAAGAAGGTCAAGGCAGAAAATACTTCTCTTATTTTTTCCCAGGCTACCTTAACAGGAAAGGATGTTATAATAATAATGGAGTGTCTGATGTTACAAAAGCTCTTTTGGAGATATTAAAGAATAGATACTTAGTTAAGTACAATTCAACAGATATAAAAGCTATAACTAAAGCTATATCTGAAATTCCTATTACTCCTCAGGAAGCTATTTTAAGGACCAAAGGTAATCTATTCCCTATAACTGCTCTTAATGAGAGATTAAATCAGCTTGATAATAATATAAATGAATATGATGATGTTTATGTAGGAAATCTTGTATTCAATAGTAAGAATGAAGTGGAGTTTCTACCAACAACAGAGTTGCCTATTAGAGAATTCCCATTAAAAGATAATAAAGCAAAGGGGGCTATAGAAATATTCCAGATGCCTGAGAAAGATAGAAATGGTAAAGTGTTTAATAACAGATATATAATGGGTAATGACCCTGTTGATGATGATTCTTCAAATACTTTATCTCTTACTTCTACCTTTGTTCTTGACTTGTGGACTGATAAGATTGTAGCTGAATATACAGGTAGACAAGACTTTGCAGATGATAACTTTGAAATTGTCAGGAAACTCTGCATATTTTATAATGCAAGATGTCTATATGAAAACAACAAAAAGGGATTATTTGCTTATTTTAGCAAGATGAATTGTTTATATATGCTCGCAGATATTCCTGAATATCTTAGGGACAAAGAAATGGTAAAGGGACAATTGTATGGTAATAAAAGTAAGGGTTATAATGCTACTCAATCTATAAATAATTATGCTAATATTCTTATCAGAAATTGGTTACTTAAACCAGTAACAAAGATAGTTATTGAAGATAATGAAGAAAAAGAAATCACTGTATCTAATCTGTATAATATAAGGAATAGGGCACTATTAAAAGAACTTATACTCTTCAATCCTGATATAAATGTGGATAGGGTGAGAGCATTAGGAGCTTTAATGCTGTATAGAGAAGAAAAGATTATCCTATATCAAGGAAACCCTTCAAGAGACTCAGAAGAAGTGCCAAAGGATTATTTAGGGAATGATAAGTTCTTTACTGAGAATTACAGGGTAGTACAAGCCCCTTTCCAGAAACCCAGTAAATTTAGTACAGAAGATGTAATTAGATAAACAAATCACTTATGTGCTTGACTAAATGGACTTTTTTACTTACTTTTGCAGCATGGAAGAAAGAAAGTATATAGTATATATTCATAAGAATAAAATAAATGGAGAAGTATATGTGGGTATAACCCACTATACTAATCCTGAGAAAAGATGGAGAGAAGGTAAAGGTTATAGTATCAATCCTCATTTTACCTCATCCATAAATAAATATGGATGGGATAATTTTGAGCATATAATAATCTTTAAAAATATTCCAAAAGAAGTTGCTTGTAAAGAGGAGCAGTTGTTAATTAAAAGGTTCAAAAATAGAAATTTATGCTATAATATTTCAGATGGAGGTGAATCTCCTTCTATAACAGAAAGTATTAAAGATAAAATATCTAAAGCTCTTAAAGGTAAGCCTAAATCTGAGGAGCACAAACTGAAATGTAGCTTAGCTATAAAAGGAAAACATTGGACTAAAAACAAAGAGTCTGTGAATAAGACTGTTACTACAAGGAAATTAAATAATAGTTATTGTAGGAGACCAGAATGGTTATGGAACTATAACAAGTCTGGAAAGAATAACCCCATGTTTGGTAAAAAACATAAAGAATGTACATTAGCTCTGAAATACAAAGCTGTTGTTCAAATAGATAAAAATAATAAAATTATAAATGAATTTAAAAGTATAAAAGAAGCTGCAAGTACTGTCAATATATCTTCCACCCATTTATGTTCTGCATTGAAAGGAAGGTCAAAAACTGCTGCTGGTTTTATATGGAAATATAAGGAGGAATAGATATGTCTGATATGTTAAATTTCCCAAGACAAATGCTTCCATTCAGTAGAAAAACCAAGGAGTGGAGGAAAAATTGTTTACTTTGGGCAAACCAGAAAACCTTTTTTAATTACAGCCTTGTAAGAAAATCTGTTATTCATAAAAAAATAAATTATGATTTATTAAATGGGAGACTTCATATGAGTGATATGGAGTTGATATTAAATCCTGACAATATAAAAGCTGCCTATATACCAGACAGAATTTCCCACTTCCCAATAATGAACAGTAAATTAAATGTACTTAGAGGTGAGGAAAGTAAGAGAGTATTTGATTTTAAGGTTGTAGTAACTAACCCAAATGCTATCTCAGAAATAGAGGATAATAAGAAGAATGAGCTATTACAAAGGCTTCAAGAAATGATAACTGACACCTCAATATCTGAGGATGAATACAATATCAAACTTGAGAAACTAAATGACTATTATACCTATGAATGGCAGGATATAAGAGAGGTAAGAGCAAATGAATTGCTTAACCATTATATCAAGGAATATGATATTCCTCTTATATTCAATAATGGTTTCATGGATGCAATGACATGTGGTGAGGAAATCTATCAATGTGATATTGTAGGTGGAGAACCAGTCATTGAGAGAGTGAACCCATTAAAGATTAGGATATTCAAGTCTGGGTACAGTAATAAGGTGGAAGATGCTGACATGATAATCCTTGAGGATTATTGGTCTCCAGGTAGAGTAATAGATACATATTATGATGTATTATCTCCAAAGGACATAAAGTATATTGAAACTATGCCTGATTACATAGGTCAGGGAGCTGTTGACCAGATGGATAATATTGATGAAAGATATGGATTTGTTAATCAGAATATGATTGGTGATGAAATAACTGTTAGAGATGGAACCTATTTCTTTGACCCAGCTAATCTATTTACAGAAGGTATTGCAAATTCACTCCTTCCTTATGACTTGGCAGGTAATCTTAGAGTGCTGAGATTATACTGGAAATCAAAGAGGAAGATACTTAAGGTCAAATCTTATGACCCTGAAACTGGTGAGGAAGAATGGAACTTCTACCCTGAGAATTATGTAGTAAATAAGGAAGCAGGAGAAGAAGTACAATCATTCTGGGTTAATGAAGCATGGGAAGGAACTATGATTGGCAATGAAATATTTGTCAATATGAGACCAAGATTGATTCAATATAACAGGTTGAATAATCCTTCAAGATGTCACTTTGGTATTGTAGGTTCAATCTATAATCTTAATGACAGCAGACCTTTCAGTTTAGTGGATATGATGAAGCCATATAACTATTTATATGATGCTATTCATGATAGATTAAATAAGGCTATTGCTTCAAACTGGGGTTCTATCTTAGAGCTTGACTTATCTAAGGTTCCTAAAGGATGGGATGTTGGTAAGTGGATGTACTATGCAAGAGTAAACCATATTGCAGTTATAGATAGTTTCAAGGAAGGTACTATAGGAGCCTCTACAGGTAAGCTGGCAGGTGCTCTTAATAATGCTGGAAAGGGAATGATTGAGACTAATATAGGTAACTATATTCAGCAACAGATTAACCTTCTTGAGTTTATTAAGATGGAAATGGCTGATGTTGCAGGTATATCTAAGCAAAGAGAGGGTCAGGTTTCATCAAGAGAGACTGTAGGTGGAGTTGAGAGAGCTACTCTTCAATCAAGTCATATTACTGAATGGTTATTTACTATTCATGATGATGTAAAGAAAAGAGCTTTAGAGTGCTTCTTAGAGACTGCAAAGGTAGCTTTAAAGGGAAGAAACAAGAAGTTCCAGTATATATTATCAGATACATCTACAAGAGTAATGGAGATTGATGGTGATGAGTTTGCTGAGGCTGATTATGGTTTAGTTGTAGATAATAGTAATGGAACTCAAGAGCTTCAACAGAAGTTAGATACTTTGGCTCAGGCTGCATTACAGACTCAAACTTTATCATTCTCTACTATCACTAAGCTCTATACATCTTCAAGTTTAGCTGAAAAGCAAAGACTTATTGAGAAAGATGAAAAGCAGATTAGAGAAAGACAAGCACAGGCTCAGAAAGAACAACTTGAAGCTCAACAGCAAATAGCTGCTATGCAGCAACAACAGAAAGAGGCAGAACTTCTCCAGAAGGAAGAAGCTAATATAAGAGATAACTCCACTAAGCTTCAAATAGCCATGCTGACAAAGGATGGAGATATTGATGATGGAATTAATGTAGAATATTCTCAAGAGGCTAAAGATAAGCTTCTTGAACAGATAAGAGAGTTTGATGAAAAACTTAAACTTGATAGGGATAAGTTAAATCTTGAGAAAAGAAAAGCTGAAACTGATGCAAGTATAAAGAGACAAGCTCTAAGAAAAAGAAGTAGTACAACTAATAAATAAAAGATATGAAGACAATAAGAACTTTAAAAATAAGCCCTAATGCTCCTGATACTAACTCAGTATGGCTGTATAAAGGTACAATGAAGTACTTTAACAATGGGGAATGGGAGACTGTAGGAGGTGATTCAGAACCTTATGTACTCCCTAAGGCTACTACCAGTGAAATAGGTGGTGTAAAACAAGCTACTAATGTAGGTGATTTGGCTACTGGAGCTGAACTTGCAACAGTGGTTACTAAGGTAAATGCAATTCTGTCTGCATTAAAGGTGGCAGATATAATGGTTGGAGATTCAAATTAATATACTATGTTTTTTACACAAGAAGATTATAGAAAGATAGAGAAGTGGCTCCTTGCAAACAGTAGGAAAGATACTGATTTTGTGGGAGCTGCAACTCCCCTTAAAGGAAATGAAACTGTAGTTCTTGTACAAGATGGTAAGAATGTTAATGTACTCTTGAAGGATTTGATAGAACAAATCTTTCTATTAGGAGTATCAGACTTTCTTAATGTTACAGATAAGTATGGTGAATCAAGAATTAGCCTTACTCAAGCTATTCAACTAATACCTTATAAGAGTAGAAAGATTGGTCAAGTTATTACCTTTCTTGATGAAGATGGAGAATGGAAACTATTTCAGTTTCAAGGAGAAAGGGTGAATCAATGGAATAATGCAACTTTATGGGTTGATTTAATTGAGAGAATACAAGGTATATCTATTATAGATAGTGAAGATATAACAGCTACTGTAGATAACTTGAATCAAACTTCCTTAACATTTGCAGATAAGAACTATAATACTACTGACTATTCAGGTTTAGGTAGAGTGTATCTTAGAAAGAATATACAAAGGGTTCAGAATCCAAATACAGGTATATTCTATAATACTAATTTGCTTACTCAGCAAATGCTGGTTAAAGAAAATACTATCTATATTGTACAGTATGATTACAGTTTAAACTTTCAGACTATTACTGTTCCTGACAACAGTATATTGCTTTTTGAAGGTGGTACTATATCAAATGGTACTCTTAATGGTGCAGGAGCTAATGTATTATCAGTAGATAATAGTAAGGTAATATTTGGAGAAAATGTAATCATTACTGGAACATGGAATATTCCAGAGATATATGACTCATGGTTTGCATTTGATGCTACCCCTAATAAAGTTAATAATCAACTAATTACTAATATATTATCTTTATCTGATGATAATATAAATAATACTATTCATTTTGAAGCTGATAGAACCTATTATTTTGAGTTACCTTACAAGGGTAGAGCTAATTTAGGAGATGATGTCAGACCTAATTATAGTTTATTATATACAGAAGCTTATTCCTTTCTAAGGATATTTTATCTCAAGTCTAATACAAGACTTATTATTAATAATGAGCTAAGAATGCTTCCAACCAACCAAGGGGCTTATACTGTATTTTGGGTTTCAGGGAAAGATAATATAGTTATTGAAGGAACAGGAGCTGTCTATGGAGATGCACATGACCACTTATATACAGACCTGTTTGCTGGAGAATTATATTATGGTGAATTTGGTCTCATATTTAGGTTTGAGGAGTGTAAAAATATAATAATTAGAGATATTACATTATCTGATGCCTTTGGGGATTGTTTAAATTTTAGTACTAAAATATACTCTGCAACAGAAGTTGGTAGTTATAACAAAAATGTAACTATAGACCATGTTAAAATTAAATATGCAAGAAGAAATGGCATATCTGGCACTGCATATAATTGGTCTATTATAAATTGTGAATTTGAAGGAAATGGTATAGAGGAAATAAAAGGAACTGCTCCTAAAGCTGCTATAGATTTTGAAAGTGATTATCTTAAAATTAATCCAGAGGTAGTTTGCAAGAATGTTGTAATGTCTAATTGTAAATTCATTAATAATGAATTTGATGTAAGTTCTGCAAGTGCTACTTTAGAAACAGCTACTGATTATGCAGTTTCAATAAGTGATTGTGTATTTACAGCCCCTTTAAGGATAAATCAAACTTATTGGTTGAAATTCACAAATTGTACAATCCCTTATCTTACTAATGTGGGTAATTCAGTAGATTATTTTACAGCAAGTGCTCATTTGAGATATGAAAATTGTCAATTTGGAGAACTAAATCAAGCTGTTGTAAACAATGCTTTTTTAAATGATAATGAGTTAATAAATTGTACTTCTCCTCAAAATGAGGAAGGGGGTATAGTATTTATGCCAAATCTTGGCAGTACAAGAGTATGGAAGATTTCTATCCCCAAAAAAGGAGATGAACAGGCTACAATAGGATTATCAATATTTACAAAATCTTCTTCAAGGAGGTCACAGTTAAAAGCTGTTTTGCATTTAGGAAATTCTGATAATACGTGTGTTTCAGATTTTGAAGTATTTTATTCAAAAAGCTCTACACCTTCCTCAGCTATATATGCCAATTTACCTGTACTATCTAATATAGTATTTAACTCTGTAGATAAGCAATATGATATATATTTGACTAAAGGAAATACTTTAGATGGGAGTGCTGATAGTGCTATAGATTCTACCCTTGTGTACTATAAAGTTCAAATGTTTCCAGTGACCTTTAAAGCAGGTGAATCAACTCAAGGTACTCCTATAAGTGGAGGTTCCTACTCTGAACTTCTTAAGCCTACTGTAACAAGGATGAACCTTAGTGAAATTCCTCCTACTGTAGTATTTCCTAAGGATAGAATGTTTAAGGTTGTAAGAACTATAGGAGAGTTACCTACAGATATGTTGCCAAGAGAGGCAGGCTCCTGTAAATATGTTGTGAGTAGCAAAATGCCTGCTTATTGGGATACTGCAACTTCTTCTTGGAGAAGTGCTGATGGATATAAAGCTTTTAATAGAAGGATACTATCTTCTTCAATAGCAAATTTAGAAACTACTCTTACAGTATCAGATGCTGGAATAAGTTTTTATGTAACTGATTGGCAAAATGTTATCTATTGGAATGGAGGTCAATTTATAAATACTGATGGTACTACTATTAAAGCAGTGTCAATAGTTTAATTAAATAAAGTAGTATTTGACATATAAGTCAAGTACTACTTTTACTTGCATATATGAGAACTTTTACTTATATTTGCAAGCAATAAAACAATAAAACAATATAAAAATATGGCTTTAAATATAATAATAAATAAGGTAAGTGTAGCAGCATCTTTTGCTGCTGGAGCTACAGTGGCAACTGCTGTTGCATCTGGGGGAACTGCTCCTTATGTATATAGTTTAGCTACAGGTGGAGATAAGTTTGCTATTAATAGTTCTACAGGAGTAGTTACTACTATTGCAGCTAGGGATATAAACAATATTGCCTCCTTTAGTGTAACTGCTACAGATAGTACTACTGGAACTGCTCTTACTGGAACCTCAAGTGTAACTTATCCTCCTATTCAATCTGCAATTCAGAATAAGTTTAATAAACCTAATACAATATATAAAGTTACAAAAGATATTACTTTAAGTGGAGGTACTCTTACTATACCAGAAGGATGTACACTTGATTTTCAAGGAGGGTCATTTACTAATGGAACTATAGTTGGGACTAATAGTGATATTAGAGCTGATGAACATGTTACTATTTTTAAAGGGATAGTTATTGGAGGAACTTGGAAAGTAAAAGAAATAAGTAGTGGATGGTTTAATTTTGTCCAAACTGTCAGATATAATAATCTTCAAAACTTTAATAATTTATTCGCATTGACCAGTGGTTCATTTAGTGGTACAGTTAATATAGGTGGAGGTACTTATTATATAACAATATCTAATAGAGATACAGATTTTATTTCTATAAATGACAATACTATTGTTAATCTATCAGGAACTATAAGGTTAAATCCTAATAACCTAAATAACTATGAAATAGTTAAAATAGTAGGTAAGAATAATATTACCATACAAGGTGGTGGTACTATTTATGGAGATGTAGAGGGTCATACTGGAACCACTGGAGAATGGGGAATGGGTATTACCATCTTAGATGGTAATGATATAACCATTAAAGGTATTACAGTAAGAAACTGTTGGGGAGATGGAATTTATATAGGTCAAACTGAAAACACTGTAAATAATTATCCTATTAATATTCTAATTGACAATGTTACTGTAACTAATAACAGAAGACAAGGAATATCCATAACATCTGTTCAAAATCTTACTATAAGAAATTGTAGAGTATTAAATACGGGAGCTATTAAATTTACTGCTTCAGGTGCAGGTATAGATATAGAACCTAATATAGCTAATGCTATGTTAGAGAATATAAATATTGAAGGTTGCTATTTTGCAGGAAATACTAAAGGGGATAGTGGAGATTTACTTATTACAGCTCTAATATTTGGGAGTGAGGTGAATACCACATTTAAAGCAACCATTAGTAATTGTTACTTTTCTACTAAAGTAAGACTAACATCCAGCATTAGGAACTTAACTATTACAAATTCTTATATTGGTCTTTTAGATTTAGCAAGAACTGGTAGTCATTATTATAGGACTATGATTAGTGGATGTCTTATAAATGGTACTACTTTGGATATGAATAACCCCGGAATTCTATATTCAGGGTGTTCATTTATTAATGAGAAAGGTTCAGAGCAAAGAAGAGTATTCTCTATTGGAAATACTGTTGAAACTCCTGTAACTAAAATCACTTTCCCAAAAGTTGATGGTCTTATAAACCTTAAAATATTTACTGGATATAATGCTGCTAATTATTATTGTGTTAATGATATAGTTATTAAAGGTAGATATATTAATGAGAATAACAATTTGATGAGTAAAGCTCATACTATTGTATATGATGATACTGGTTCAGGAAATATAGATTTAGAAAGGTATAAAAATAATAGTATCTTAGTTTCAGAGCCTATTAAAGCTTCTGATGGTAGTTGGGAAATTTATCTGAAAACCTTTGCTAATAATTACTTCACAGGTATAATAGTTATAGAACCTATAATACATACAGCCTTCAAGTCACCTTTCTTTACCAGTGTAGACATATCATTTATAAATGCTGCTCCAGTAGAGGCTAATTTTAAAGTAACACTTAGTCAACCTTGTCATGGTAGTACTGACACTATAAATAGTATTATGGACCCAAAAGCAGGGGTTGTGGTATATAATGATACTTTAAATAAAGTAGTGTTTGGTAATGGTACTTCTTGGATAGATGCTACAGGAGCAACAGTTTAAAAATAAACTAATATGAAAGATATACAACAACTAATTAAGAAGAATAGTCAAGAGGGAAGATATGAAGACATCTTCCCTAAGACTTTTATTGATGCAGTCTTAGATAAGGAAAGTGGGGTAACATTGACAGATATACTTGCAATGTTTAATATGCTATTCTTATCTTATAATGGTAGTAGAAGTCAAACAAGGCTACAAGTTCCTTCCAGCCTTAGAAGGGAAGGGTTATGGGTTACTTATGTCTTATATGATGAGACAGTAGTTACTGAATGGTATGGTGCAGAAGCTATTGATGATACTACCTTTGGAGATAGTGCAAACTGGAGAGATGGTAGTAATGCACTTGTAGGTGATATATCTATATCCTCAGATGGGTATTGGGTAATCAATGGAGAAGTTACTAACATTAAAGCACAGGGAGAAGCTGGTATTACTCCTATTCTTAGGGTAGGTTCTAATAATCACTTACAAGTTTCATATACTAATGGTAGTAGCTATGTAGATGTATCCTCTAATCCTGTGTTTACTCAGTTTAGAGTAAGCAATAATAAGCTTGAGCAATCTGTTGACTTAGGTCTTACTTGGACTGTAGCCTCTGATTATATTGCAGCATGGTTTAGATTTACAGGAACTGCTGGTAGCAGCCAAGCTGATAATGTTGGTAAGATACAGATTAGTAGAGATAATGGTGCTACATGGTCTGATTTAAGTGGAGAATTTACTAACAGTTTACACATTAAAGGATATGTAGCTACTGTGGGTGCTCTTCCTTCTACTGCTGTTCAAGGGGATATTTATGGTGTTGGTCCTACTTATGACCCAAGTGATACTGAACATACTAATCCTATCTATCAACTATATGTCAAGGATAGTACTGGTTGGGTTAATAATGGTAGATTTACTTCTATTGCTGCTGGTGTAGTACAAGAGCTGGGAGATAGTGAAACTAAAGTAGTAAGTCAGAAAGGAGTAAGTGATGCTATTAAACTGGAAAATAATAATGTTATACTAAATACCTTTGGGGATTCTTTTACTTTAACAGAACCTGACCCTCATTTAGATAGAGACTATATGTATAGTTTCTTGCAAGGTGACAAGTTTACTTTCAAAATGACTCCCAATGATGGTAATGTGGATATTTATCTATTGCTTCATAATACTGATGGCTCAGTTACTTCCCATGCCATTAGTACTAATACTGAAAAAGAGTTTTATTCATCTAAAAATGTACAATACTTCACTATTAGATATGGTAGTAGTATGACTGCTACATCTGTAACTATTTCTATAAAGAAATTTGCAAATGGTATTAACTATGCTCCTAATTACTACAGATTTAATGAATGTATTAAGGGCACACCCTTTCCTGTTGTAAATATAATAAACAGAAATAAAGTACATATTGAAAATATTAGTAATACTGCTAACACTTTTGGGTTTCTGATAAACATCCTCTGCAAAGGGGAAAGATGAACAGGCTTGATTCTACTAAACTTAGTAGGGTTGATAGTTTAGAGACTGTTAAAAGTAACAGTGAACCATGTTTTTATTATGATATTTCTTCCAAAGTATTATATTTTAGAATAGTTAATGGCAGTTCTTTAGCTTTAAATCCTATATATTTACCAACAACCATTTCAGCTATTGGAGGAAATAATAGTAATATTCAATTGGAGGTTACAAACATAGAAAGCTGGTACTCCCATTTTGATTTGTATAATTGTAATAATTCAATTATAACTGAATGTAGTGCAAAGTTTGGTGTAGATGGTGGATTTAAGTGGGGAGATTGTAATAATATAAATTTTATTAGGTGTGAAGCCTGTGGAATTCATGATTTTGATAATATTTATGGTGATGGATTCAGTGTAGGAACAACTAAAAGTAACCCTACAACAAACAGATGTACTACTTTTATCATGACTGATTGTTGGTCACATGATAATTATGATGATGGATATTCGGACCACTTAAATAACGAAGGTACTATTGATGGTGGGCTATTTGAATATAATGATGGAGGTATTACTACTTCTTATGGGAGTAAAGATGTAATAAGGAATGTATATTCAAGAAATAATACAGATGGAGGAATTATTATCTTTGGTTCCAGTTCTGAGGGAACTGAGGCTTTAGTTCAGAACTGTATTTGTGAAAATAATTCTCCAAATAATTTTGTTGTTGAAAATGGACAGAATAGAACCACAAAGGGTACTTTTATAAATTGTATTTCAATGAATGCTCAGTCCATTGGATATGCTATGAAAGGTACTGGAGTTTCTATGACTTTAATTGACTGTAAAGATGTAGGCAGTCCTACAGTAAGAAGCCCTCAAGCTGTAGTTATAATCCCAGTTAATGTGAGTTGATTTTTTTTTTCCTTTTTCTTGCTTTAAAAAGGTAAAAAATAATCTCTTTATAAATAAATCACTTATACTCTTGTATAAGTGATTTATTTTTAGTATGTCTGCACAATAATATAAGGGAAGAGGATATGAAGAAGTACATAATAATCCTTATTCTAATATTGATAGGAGCTGTGGCTTATCTATCATATCAGAATAAACAGTTAGCTACTAAGTATGAAACTTCTATTGAGAATGTTAAAGCTTATGATGCTGAATTGAGTGGACTTGAAGGTGATAATAGAGTATTAAAACTAACAGTTGAACAGCTTAATTACTTCAATGATTCAATCATTAAGAAGATGAAAGTGGTCCAGAAGGAATTAGGAATAAAGGATAAGAGATTACAGCAGCTTCAATATGAAGTAAGTCATGCACAAAGGACTGACACTATTATCCTAAAAGACACTCTATTTAGAGACCCTCAGTTAAGGCTGGATACTATAGTGGGAGATAAGTGGTTTAAAACTAATCTTCATTTAGAATTCCCAAGTACTATAGCATTGAAACCTGAGATAGAGTTAGAAAGATATACATTCATAAATGGTAAAAGGGAGACTGTAAATCCACCAAAGAAGTTCTGGTTATTCAGATTATTTCAGAGGAAGCACATGGTAGTAGAAGTAAATATAAGGGAAATGAATCCTTATGTTAAGAACAAAACTCAAAGATTTATACAAATAATTGAATAACTATGATTGATATTGGAATAATAGTAACAGCAGTAGTAGGTATTATAACTACATTTGCTTCTGGATGGACTGCATGGTTCTTTACAAGAAAGAAATATAATGCAGAGGTAGATAACTCCTTATTGGAGAACTTACAGAAATCATTGGATTTTTACAGGAACTTGTCTGATGATAATAAACAAAGACTTGAAACAATACTTGAGAGGAACAATAAATTAGAAGAAGAAGTACTTGATTTAAGAAAGCAAGTTAATGATTTAACCATGAGTATATGTTTGGATTTAACTTGTAAAGTAAGACAATTAGTAAAAGAATAATAATATGAAAAGGACACTTAATCTTGGAAGCCTTTCAAGAATAGTTGAAGGAGACCCTAATGAAATAACAGATGATGAAATCCTTGTAATCAAGGATAAGATTATAGAGGGTAAGATAATTGATATTCAAAAGAGAGTTGATGGTAAATTAGTATCTCTTATTACTGAGAAATATACCTATACTATCAATCCTACTCCTGCTGATGCTGTAGTAGTTATCAATGGTTCAACTACTAAGAGTGTTAGGGCAGCTAAAGGACATACAGTTACTTGGTCTGTATCAAAGACAGGTTTTGTAACTCAGTCTGGTAGTGATATAATCTCTGGTGATGTATTAAAGAATGTGACATTAGTAGCTAATCCAACATGAAACTAACACTCAAAAGAACATTCAAAGGACCTCAATATACTATAGGTAAACTTTATGTAAATGGAGTTTATGAATGTGATACTCTTGAAGACACTGACAGAGGTCTTAATGAAACACAATCTCTTCTGGAGATACAGAGTAAGAAGGTCTATGGACAGACAGCAATTCCTTATGGAACTTACAAGATTGATATGAATACTGTAAGTCCTAAATTCAAGGATAGGTCATGGGCTAAATTCTGTGGAGGAAAGTTACCCAGACTTATAGATGTGAAAGGATATGAGGGGGTACTAATCCATGTTGGTAATAAAGCCGAAGATACCTTAGGTTGTATCCTTGTGGGAGAGAATAAAGTAAAAGGACAAGTTATTAATAGCACAGCTACCTTTCAGGAGTTATATTCAGTTATGCTGAAAGCAAAACTCCTTGGAGAGGAACTTAGTTTAACAATAGAATAGGAGAGATTATTATGGCAAAGACTTGTAAATCAGGTGGAAAGATGCCACCTAAAGGTGGAAAGAAACCTACAAAGAAGTAGAAATAGGAAGGGTGTAGTATTATTACTATACCCTTATCTTTTGGCAGTAAATAAGTAATTTATTTATAGAGTTGTAAGAGTCTTATTTACTATGTTGTAGAAGTCATAAATCCCTACTATCTTTGCATTAGTTTAATAACTAAAGGAGTAGAAATATGATAGGAGAATTAAGTGAAGACCTCATTATGACAGGGGATGAAATAGATGTAGAGAATCTATTTTCTGATGATGGGGGGGAAGAAGAAACACAGGTAACTCCACCTACCCCAAAGGAGAAAGAAGACAAAGAAAATGAAAAAACTACTGAGGAAGAAGAGATAAATCCTGATGATTTATTTGATAATCCAGAGAGCGTAGGTAGTGGAAAAGATAATCAAGAAGAAGAGGAAGATACCCAATCTGAAAAGGACAAAGGTACTTCTCCCAAAACTAACTTCTACTCTTCCATTGCCAGTGCCTTGAAAGAAGAAGGTATCTTCCCTGACCTTGATGATGATACATTAAATGGTATCAAGACTCCAGAAGATTTTGCAGAAGCAGTTGAAAAGACTGTTCAAGCAAGGTTAGATGAAAGACAAAAGAGAATTGATGCTGCATTACAAGCTGATGTAGAACCAGATGAAGTAAGAAGGTATGAACAAACCCTTGCTAATTTGGATGCAATCAAGGAGGAATATATAACTGATGAAACTGAAAAGGGTGAAAGATTGAGAAAGAACTTAATCTATCAGGACTTTAGGAACAGAGGTTATAGTGAAGCCAGAGCTAAGAGAGAGGTTGAGAAATCTTTCAATGCTGGCACAGATATTGAAGATGCAAAAGAGGCATTGGAAAGTAACAGAGAATACTTTAGCAATCAATATCAGGACTTAATCAAGGAAGCTCAAGAAGAGGCAAAAGAAGAACAAAGGAAAATTAAAGAAGAGGCTGCACAATTAAAGAAATCAATGCTTGAGGACAAGGAAGTATTTACAGGTATTACACTTGACAAGACTACAAGACAAAAAGCATTTGAGAATATTACTAAGCCTGTCTTTAAAACAGAAGATGGAGAATATTTGACTGCCATTCAGAAATATGAAATGGATAATCCAGTTGAGTTCAGAAAGTATCTGTCTGTATTGTTCACTATGACTGATGGCTTCAAGAATATTGATGGTCTTGTAAAAGGTAAAGTAAAGAAAGAAGTCAAGCAAAGTCTTAGAGAATTAGAACATAAACTCAGTAGTACTGCAAGAAATTCATCAGGTAATCCAAGATATGTTGGAGGAGTTGAGGAAGATACTGAGTCTTATATTGGAAAGGGCTGGGACCTTGATGTCTAAAAACATATTAACTAACAAAAATAATTAACAGATTATGGCTGGTAAATTAGGTAAATTTCAAATGTTAGGCTTCCAACACTGGAAGGGTCTGACAAGTGACAACCATCTTGGAGCCATCTTCCAACAAGCACCTCAGAAGGCTACAAACCTTATGGTGCAACTGTTGGCTTTCTATAGAGGAAAGAGCTTGGATACATTCCTTAATTCATTCCCTGTAAGAGAGTTTGAAGATGATAATGAATACTACTGGGATGTTATTGGTTCTTCAAGGAGAAACATTCCTCTTGTTGAGGCAAGAGATGAAAATGGTACTGTAGTTGCTGCTGGTGCAGCTAATGTGGGAGTTGGTACATCTCCTTTCTATCTGGTATTCCCAGAAGACTGGTTTGCAGATGGTGAAGTTATTGTAGGTAACTTGAACCAAGTATATCCATTTAGAATCCTTGGTGATGCAAGAATGGAAGGTACTAATGCAGTGTACAAAGTAGAACTTATGGGTGGTAATACTCAAGGTGTTCCTGCTGAAAGACTGCAACAAGGAGAAAGATTCTCTATTGAGTTTGCTCCTGTAGAAAAAGAACTTTCAAGAAAGGTTGGTGATGTTAGATTCACTTCTCCTGTAAGCATGAGAAATGAATGGACTACAATCAGAATCCAACACAAGGTAGCTGGTAATAAGCTAAACAAGAAACTTGCTATGGGTATTCCTATGGTTAGGAATCTTGAAAGTGGAAAGCAAGTGAAGGACACTGCAAATATGTGGATGCACTATGTAGATTGGGAAGTAGAACTTCAATTTGATGAGTACAAGAATAATGCTATGGCATGGGGTACTTCAAACAGAAATCTGAATGGTGAATACATGAACTTTGGTAAATCAGGTAATGCTATTAAGACTGGTGCTGGTATCTTTGAACAAACAGAGGTTGCCAATACTATGTACTACAATACATTCAGCTTGAAGTTACTTGAAGATGCACTGTATGAACTATCAGCTTCTAAACTTGCAATGGATGATAGACTCTTTGTAATTAAGACTGGTGAAAGAGGTGCTATTCAGTTCCATAAGGAAGTATTGAAGACTGTATCTGGTTGGACTACATTTGTACTTGATAATAACTCTACAAGAGTTGTTGAGAAAGTTCAATCAAAACTTCACAGCAATGCACTTAGTGCTGGTTTCCAGTTTGTTGAATATAAGGCTCCTAATGGTGTTAGAGTGAGATTGGATGTTGACCCATTCTATGATGACCCAGTAAGAAATAAGATTTTACATCCAAATGGTGGTGTAGCTTTCTCTTACAGATATGACATCTGGTATATTGGTACTATGGACCAACCTAATATCTTCAAGTGTAAGATTAAGGGTGATAATGAGTACAGAGGATACCAATGGGGTATTAGAAATCCTTTCACTGGACAAAAGGGTAATCCTTATATGTCATTTGATGAGGACTCTGCTGTAATTCACAGGATGGCTACTTTGGGTGTTTGTGTGCTTGACCCAACAAGAACTATGTCATTAATTCCTGCGATTCTGCAAGGATAAGCATAAATAAAAGGGAGGCAGGTAATTCCTCCTCCCTTTTTCTTTTTTAAAATATTAAATGGAGAAGTAATATGGAAAAAGAAGTTAGTAAGATGGTTTTGGATGATGAAGAGATTATGGAGGAAACACCAGTTGTATCTGATGTGAATGACCTCTTTGAGGAACCAAAGACAAGAAAAACAAAGAAACAAGCAGTAATAGAGGACAATGATGAACCTATTAGCTGCCTAAGAAATGAAAGAGTTATAGTAAGGTTTGTTCCCAAGCAAACTGGTTTAGTTTCAAACCCTAAGCATATCCTATATGGGGGTATGGCAGAAGCAGCAGTAAGATGGTTTACTCTACCAAGATTAAGTTCTGGTATGTATGTAAATGCCCTCACTGATAAAGAGAAAGCCTACCTTGAAGAGATAATGGGTCTTGAATATAATGCTCTATCTATCTATAAGAAGGTAGATAATTTCTGGGATAATTATACAGTGAGATTAACTAAGCAAGATAATTTCTTGAACTTGGCTGACCCTGATGATTATATCAAATATAAAATCCTTTTGGCAAACAAGGACTATATTGCATCTTCTCTTCAAGAGCTGCAAGACAGACCTAAAATGACTTACCAGTTTGTAATTGTACAGGAAGGTGAGGAAGCTAAGACTGCTAAGAAGGAAATGAATGCTACAATGCAGTCATACATGAAGTTTGGTGAAATTCAAGATGATGCTGATAAGCTAAGAGTAATCATTGAAACTATTGATGGTAGACCTCTTGCCAAGGCAACTAAGATTGAATTCTTACATGAGAAGATTAACAAGCTAATTCAAGCTGACCCAAAACTTTTCTTAAGAGTTGCAGAAGACCAGTATCTTGATACTAAAGTTCTGATTAAGAAGGCTATTGAAGAAGGTCTAATTAGTAACAGAGGTGGTATGTTATACCTGAAATCTGATGGTTCTCCTCTATGTGGAGATAATGAAGAACCTACTTTGAGTGTAGCTGCTAAGTTCTTAAGTGCTCCTAAGAGACAAGAATTGAAGTTCAGTCTGGAAGCAAAGCTAAAAGAATAAAGATATGAATGTTAATGAATTTTCTAATGAATTTGATGTACTCTATAACAACATAATGAGCAATGCTGCTCCAGGGTTAAATGAGTATGAAAAGTCTGTACTGCTTACTAAGGCTCAAGAAGAGATAGTTAAGAACTATTTTGAACCAGCAGGTAATAAGTATGGAAAAGGATTAGATGATTCACCAAAAAGACAAATAGATTTTTCAGAATTAATAAAGGTAGGGCAAGGAGTACTTAATACAAGTGCTCCTACTATCACCTTTGATAAGAGAGCTAAGGTATATGATTTACCTGCTGACTTATTCTTGGTTATAAATGAGGCTGTTGATACTAATGCAGGAACTAAACAGATAGTTCCAATCAGTTATTCTGATTATACAAGGCTTATGTCAAGACCTTACAAGGAACCAGTTAAATATCAGGCATGGAGAATAATTACTCCTTCTATAAACAATATCTCTGTAGAACTAATAGTGAACAGTAATGAAACTATTACAGACTATAAGGTAAGGTATATAAGAAGACCTGCTCCAATTATCACTACTAATCTATCTTCTGAATATGGTGATGTCACAATAAATGGTGTAAGCACTATTTCAGAATGTGAGCTTAACCCAATTATTCATAGTGAGATATTACAGAGGGCAGTTGAATTGGCTAAGGCAGCTTACCAAGGAGATTTGCAAGCAAGTGTTGAATTAGGACAAAGGTCAGAGTAAAAATATAAAGTATGACTAATAAAGAATTTTCTGATGGATTCAGTACTTTACTTAACTCATTTGGTATCACTCCTAATATAACCCTTGATGAATATGAGAAATCAACATTTCTCACTAATGCTCAAGAACAATTGATTATTGACATCTACTCTGGAAGGAATGTTATTTATGGTAAGTCCTTTGAACAGACAGAAGAACTAAGAAGATATTTGAGCAATTTGGTGGAGACCTATGAAACAAGTACTAAGGTTACAGGAAAGCTTGGATTATCAAAAGATTCAGTGTTCTTTGAGATACCACAAGATACTTGGTTCATTACTTATGAAGTGGCACTCCTCAAGGACAGTAGATTAGGTTGCTTAGATGGTATAGAGGCAAGTGTGGTTCCATTACCACAGGATGATTTATATAGAGCAAAAGATAATCCATTTAGAGGACCAAGTAAAGACAGAGTACTAAGACTTGATATAAAAAGTGATTTAGCTGAATTAATCAGCAAGTATAATGTGGACAAATATTTAATGAGATATATCTCTCAACCTACTCCTATTATACTGGTAGATTTACCTGATGGACTAAGTATCAATGGTATAAGTACTGAAAGTGAATGTGAACTAAATCCTGTAGTACACAGAGCAATACTTGAAAGGGCTGTACAGCTTGCCATAATAAGTAAAACTCAACTGACAGGAAATAAAGAATAAAAACAAAATTTATAAACTAATTAAAAACAATTATTAATTATGGCAGTTTTTAGTATAAATCAAGTAAGACAGCTATATGTTGCAAAGGCTCTCAAAGATAGTACAGCAGCCCTTACAACTGCTGGTGATATTGTGCCAAAGGCAGATACAGCTAAAACTACTCTGTATTTTCAGTCTATGTCTCCTGCTGGAATTGTAGCAAGTGATAAGATTGATATTAAGAATGTAATATCAGCAAAGGCTACAGCTTCAAAAGATTTGGCTCATAAGTTGGTGAGATACTCAGTTACTCTTGATGCAGATGTATCTGCAACTCCTGTAGCAGGTCAGAATTATATCTTGAGATTGGCTTTTAGACAATACATTGGTTTGTCAGAGGAAGACCAGTACTTCAAGTATGGTGAAGTAATTGCAAGAAGTGGAATGACTGCATCAGATTTCTACAAGAAGATGGCTATTTCTTTGGCTAAGAACCTTGAGAATAAGACAGAATCTACTCCTCTTGTGAATATTTACCTTAATAGTGCAGCAACAGATGGAACTGATGTTCCAGTAACAGCTACCACTAAGGAATCTGACCTTAATAAGGATGATTATGATAAGATAATCATTGAAGAAGCTGAACAACCTTGGGTTCTTGGTATGATGCCTCAGGCATTTATTCCTTTTACTCCTCAGTTCTTGACTATCACAGTTGATGGTGAAGATAGACTTTGGGGTGTTGCAACTGTAGTTACTCCTAAGAAGACTGTTCCTGATGGACATCTTATTGCAGACCTTGAATACTTCTGTATGGGTGCAAGAGGTGACATCTACAGAGGAATGGGTTATCCTAACATTATTAAGACTACTTACTTGGTAGACCCAAGTGCAGTTTATGATGTACTGGATATTCACTATTTCTATACAGGAAGCAATGAATCAGTTCAGAAGTCTGAAAAGACTATTACACTGGTTGCTGTAGATGATGGTAGTCACACTGCAATGAATGCTCTAATTGGTGCTATCAATACTGCATCAGGGCTTGCAATTGCTACTTTATCCTAAGTGATATAGCATTAGAAGGGGCATAGAGACACTATGCTCCTTTTTTTTTATCAATTAAAAATATGAACTATGATACATTTTAATCAGCTTAATATTAGCCCGGATAATAGATTTCTTATAATTGATGTATCCATAGATAATCAGGACTACTTTGATGATGTCCTATTAGATAGTATAATCATTGATACCCAAGATACCTTTGTGATGAATGGACCAAGTGACAATCCTCTTTATGTGTATAATGTAGAGGATGCTTATGATTTAACCTATTCTCTTCCTGAGCAATGTAGTTGCAACCCAGTAAGAGTCAAGGAAGATGAATCATACTGTTTCACTTATGGTACACAACAAATGAAGAATGTAAGACTTGAATTAAGTATTCAAGACTTAAAGGTTTCTCCTTGCAGTACTATGTTCTTTGTGTATGTAAAGTCTAAAGGTACTCCATCAACTGATACTCCATGTGGATTTGGTAAGGACCAAATATTAGGTACTGTAATTAACCTGCAACCTATATACAAACAGACTCTCAAGTATCTAAAAGAAGTAGAATGTGATTGTAATATACCAAAGGGTTTCATTGATATGATACTTAAGTTAAAAGCAATTGAACTTTGTGTTAGAACAGGAAACTATCCACAGGCTATTAAGTACTGGAATAAGTTCTTCATAAATAATAATTGCAAGTCTCCAACCTCTAATTGTGGATGCTATGGATAAAATGCTTGAAATATCTGAGGAAGCCATCACAAGATACTTTACTACTCTATCTCAATTTGGATATAAGAAGTACAGTGATGTAGATAAGATAATTGTTCTCTTCTTCATGGAAGAAATGTTGGCAGGAGAAATGTCTTATTATGTGACACAAGATGATTATAGAAATATAGTCAATGCACTATATTGTCTGGCAGGAAGTACTTGTATGATAGACTTTCCAATGTTTGAGAGCTATGATACTTTGGTTCATTCTAACAAAAGAACATTTGTACCAAGAATAACAGAGGATAGTATATTAAGAAGTACTGAGGATGATAACTTTAGAGTAGAAGCATAATCTTTATACCCTGAATATAAAAATAGTAAAACCCTTGTGCAGTTGAGTTTAATTACTTACTTTTGCACAAGGGTTTAATTTTATAATATAACAATAAAACTATGACATATAATGAAGTAATTTATATGGTGCTTGATGAGCTTAAGTTAAGCTCAGATGATAGCTTTTATACAAAAGACCATATCATATTTCTGCTTGTAAAGTATAGGTCATTCTTGCTGAAACAGAGATATTCTGATATAAAGAAACAGATACCAGATAGTGACTATCAGAGTATATGTTTAGACCTTATTGAGGTTCCAGCTATTAGTGGAGAACCTTGTGAAGGTAGCTCTTATTTAAGAAGTAAGAATAAGGTTCCTACTACTATGATGATAGGTAATCCAAGAGTATATCCTATGGACTTCTATCAAGGTGAGATTACTTATATAAGTAGGGATAGAATGAGATATGTAGGTTATAATAAGTTCCTGAGAAACATAATCTATTGTTCAAAAGCTCCTGATGGTTATCTATACTTCAAGTCATGGAATCCTCAATTCCTGCATCTTGAGAGTGTGAGATTTAATGCAGTCTTTGAGGATGCTAAGGAAGCATCAGAAATGGCTTGTCCAGAAGAGAATGGTGCAATATGTAAGTTAGAAGATAAGGAGTTTCCAATAGAAGATGCTTTAGTTCCTCCACTTATAGAGTTAGTAGTAAAAGAATTAAGAGGTCCTGAGTATAGTCCTAAGGATGAACAGAATAATGCTCATGATGATTTGGATGATTTGAATAAGAGATAATGGAGACACTGGGAGAATTTAAAAGGAGGATAAAGAAGGTCAACCAACCAAGAGAGTATAAAGTAAGGAATTCATTGGGTGTATATGATGGATATAAGTATTATAGAAAGAATAAGCCTGATAGTAAGGAATATGTTCTTACTGAGTCACAATATTTTTCTATCATAAGAAAGATAAACTTACATTTGGTTGATGAATTATTACTGGGTCATGATGTTAGACTTCCTAAATCAATGGGCACTATTGAGATAAGAAAGTATGATAGGAGAATAAGGTTAGGAAAGGATGGAAAGATCCATACTAACCTTCCCATAGACTGGGATAAGACACTCAAACTCTGGTATGAAGATGAAGAGGCTTTCAAAGATAAGACATTAGTTAGAGTAGAGGAGAATGAAATCTTTAAGGTATATTACAATAGAGAGTCAGCTACCTACAACAATAATTCTTACTATGAATTCTTATTCAACAAAGATTTAAAGATAAGACTTAAACAAAGAATAAAGGAGGGTCTAATAGATGCTCCTTACTTAGAAAGGAAATTAAGATATGGTTAATAATGTTAGCTACGTAAATATAAGAGTAGTGCTTGACAGATTACTAAGACACCCACTACTTACTGACCTCAATCTTGAAACAGCTATTCAATATACATTGGACTTTATTAGTGCAATGGGACTTCCTAATGTCTATGTTGATAAGATGGAAACAATAGATATTAAGGAGTATAGAGGTGAGTTGCCCTGTGATTTAATCTCTATTAATCAGGTCAGATTACACAAGAATGGAATGGCACTTAGAGCAATGACTGATAATTTCAATGCCTATCCTACCCATGACCATAAGGAAGGAGATTGGTGTGAGAGAGGAGAGCCTTCTTTCAAGACACAAGGTAGAGTGATATTTACTTCAATCAAACATGAAAAGGTGGATATTAGTTATAAGGCTATTATGTTGGATGATGAAGGTCTTCCTTTAATTCCAGATAACTCTATCTTCCTTAAAGCACTGGAACTATATATCAAGAAGGAGTGGTTCACTATTCTTTTTGATATGGGTAAAATAAGCCCTGCTGTACTAAATAACACCCAGCAAGAATACGCATTTAAGGCTGGACAGTGTAATAATGAATTTGTGATTCCTTCTGTATCAGAAATGGAATCAATTACAAATATGTTAAATCAAATGATTCCAAGAGTAACTGAGTTCAGAAGAGGATTCAAGAACTTAGGAGACAAGGAATACCTGAGGGTTCATTGAGTTTTATATTATGAGAAATTGGATAGTTTATAAGCATACCTCTCCATCAGGTAAAGTATATATAGGTATAACTAATCAACCTGCTAATAAGAGATGGAAAAATGGAATGGGCTATATAAGTTCTCCATATTTCTTTGGTGCTATAGTTAAATATGGTTGGATTAATATTCAACATGAAATACTATTCTCTGATTTAGAGGAGGAGGAAGCTAAAGAAACGGAGAAAAGACTTATTAGAATATATAAAGAACAGAATGTCTCTTATAATATAACAGATGGTGGTGATGGTGTAGTTGGAATAAAATATAGTAAGGAACATAAAGAATTATTAAGCAGAACAATGAGGGTTTATTATAATTCCCATAGACACCCTCTTGAAGGTTTTAAACATAGTGAAGAGAGTAAGAGAAGAATGAGTGAGACTCAAAGGGAAAGATGGAGTAATCCTGAAAGAAGAAAAGCATTAGCTCAGAGAAAAAGCAAACCTATAAGAATTATATCTGTAGAGAACAATAATATAACTCATGATTTTCCTTCAATATTAGTTGCTTCTAAACTCTTAAATGTTCCTACTACCTCTATAGGAAGACACTTAAGGAGTGGTAAACCTTATAAGGGATATTTGTATAAATATAAAGATGAATAAATATGGCACTAAAGAAAGAACAACACTTTTTTAAAGGGTTACAAAGAGACTTATCAGTCTCTAAATTCAATCCAGAATATGCCTTTGATGCTCAGAATATCAGAATAACTGCAAGAGATAATAATACTCTTCTTACTGTAACTAATGAGAGAGGTAATAAGGAGATACCATTACAATCTCCTTCTGGAGACCCTGTAGTTATTGATGGGATATTACTTGGACAGAATGTGCTAAATAATTATGTAACCTTATTTACAAAAGGTACAAAAGATAATATCTATAGACTTGAAAATAAAGGTACCTATTTTGAGACTCTACTTCTATTCTCAGGTAATCTTAATTTTAGTACAGACTATCCTATTGAGAATATTGGTGTATATGAAAATGATAATATTCAGAAGATATATTGGGTAGATGGATTAAATCAACCAAGAGTTATTAATATTGTATCTGACTCTACAACAATAGAAGAATGGAATAATAGTTCATTTGATTTTATTCCAGAATTGAAGTTGGATGAAACAATCACTGTTACCTCCAATCTTAAGGTAGCCAGCAAGTTTCCTTCTGGAGTAGTGCAATATGCCTTCACTTACTATAATAGGAATGGCTCTGAAAGTAATATTATATATCAAACACCTATATACTACACTCATGCAAGTAATAGAGGAGGGAGTCCAGAAGAGATAGGTTCCAATAGTTTTGATATAGTTATAAGTAATCCTGATACTAATTTTGATTATATAAGGATATATTCTATATTTAGAACAAGTATAGATTCTACCCCAGTTGTAAGAAGAGTGGCTGATTTGGATGTTATTGGTTCAGTAATCAGATATACAGATAATAATACAACAGGAAGTAGTGTAGATAGTACCTTACTACTTTACATAGGTGGTGAAGAAATAATTCCTCACACCATGACTCAAAAGGACAATACTTTATTTCTTGGAAATATTCACATAAAAACTTTATTGTTCTCAAAGGAAGCAAGAGAGAGTGTGAAGGGTTCTGTCGTATTTGGTAATAAGCTTCTTGATACTGGTGAAAGAACTAATTTAACTTATGATTATAAAACCCAATTAAATAATAATAGTTACCAGATTACATCATTTAAAAGAGGTGAAACTTATAGATTCGGGGTTCAATTCCAAAATAAGAAAGGTAAATGGTCAGAAGTATTATATATAGGAGATAGCAAGATAGATACTTACCCTAATATAGATTCTAATAACTTATCTGGTACTGTTAAATTAAGTTTGGTAAAACCTTACTATACTATACCAAAGAGTGTACTTGATGAAGCTAAAGCTCTTGGTTATATAAAGGCAAGAGGAATGATAGTAGTTCCAACAAATAGTGATAGAACTATATTGTGTCAAGGTGTAGTATGTCCTACTCTATGGACAAATTTAGATAGAGAATCTAATAGTCCTTATGCAGTATCATCTTGGTTTTTTAGACCTTTTGTTGATGAAGCTAATAGAGATGATTCTAATGATGTGGAGGCAAATAATGGAACTTATGCTCAATATGTTGATTATGATAGTATCAATCCTGTATATCCTGATAGGACTACTGAGATAGGGGTAGAAACTTTAAAGACATTAGCAGAAGGTAGTACAGAAGTAAATGACTATTTAGTAGATAGTAGTATTCTTACATTTCATTCTCCTGATATAGAATTTGGAGATATAAATACAGCAAATATTAACTTAGGCTGCCAATTTATAGGCTCTATTGCATTACATTCTGGTATATCTTATAGGTCTGTTCTTGCAGAGAGTACAGGAGTTCAACCTACTTCAGATTATGGATTTTATAATAAGTTCCCACAGTATGAAAGACAAACTGTTTTTTCAACAAATAAAGGAGGTAGACTTCTTTCTTCTGGGTATCATTGGATGGGAATCCCCTTATTAACTAATGATACTCAAAAAGTTTACAAGAGTAACTGGGCATGGTTAGTATCACCTTGGCAAAGACAAGGCTCATTAATTAATGATTTTAGATATGAAGGTAATACCTATTCTAATTTGAAATCAAATAAATTGGGTAATTTGAGAACAAGTTATTCTACTTATTTCACTCTGGGATTAACAGAATCTTGGGTTCCCCCTGCTGGTATATCAAATGTAGAGATAGTAGATTCTAACGAAGTTACAGCTACTTCAATAGTTAGGAATGATGAGTCTCTGTTATACTATGGTAATGTTGATAAAGTAATACCTCCTGGTTCTAAAACAGAAGGTGTAGGTTCAGATATTGGTGTTGTTACTAATAGTTATGAAAATATAAAAACTATAAATCAATTATATAATGGTGAGTCTGAAAATACCACTTTTGTTGATAAAATTACTATACCAGTATTAGGAACTGTCAATCTTAAAGATTCTGAAAGATATACCAATAGTCCTGTAAGCATCAAATATAAGTCTGGAAAACATGCTGTATTTGCTTTAAACAAGCAAAATGGTAATAGGGTTATAATCCCTAATAGTAATACAAATCATGACCATACAAAAGATAGCAGTGCTATATTCAGTACCTTTAGTACTGGATATTCAGGGTTATGGCTTGTAGAGTTGACTCAGACTATAGATGAGGATAATAGATTTGGGGGTAAAACAGAAGAAGCTCTGTTAAATAACAGGTGGATAGTATCTGGAGACCCAATTGATATTAATGACAGTGGTAGAATAGAGTTTCTTCAAGGTGATACCTATCTTCAAAGATATGATTGTCTAAAGACATATCCATTCACCTTAGAGGATATGAATACTGTAGTTGAAATGGTATCATTTTATTGTGAAACTCATATCAATATAGATGGTAGGTATGATAGAAATAGAGGAAATGTTACCAACTTAGCTATTACTCCTTCTATATTCAATCTTTATAATCCAATTTATTCCCAGAGTAATAACTATTTTACTTATCAATATTTGAATGAAATAAGTAGTCTTAATGATTTTCCTAATAGTATTACATGGACTGAGGAAAAAATACTTGGTAATGAAGTGGATAATTGGACTAAAATTAATGTTGCAACAACATTAGACCTTGATGGTGATAAAGGGGAAGTAACCTCCTTGAACACTTATAATAATGAGATATTCTGTTTTCAGAGAAGGGGGTTAAGTAATATTTTATTCAACAGTAGAGTTCAGATACCAACCTCTGATGGGTTGCCAATTGAGATTACTAATGGATTGAAGGTAAGTGGTAAAAGATATATAAGTAATACTATAGGCTGCACCAATAAGTGGTCTATTGCAGAATCTCCTTCTGGACTATACTTCATAGATAATGAGACTAATTCATTATATCTATTTAATGGAGAAATAGTCAGTCTATCTGATAAGTTAGGATTTAGACAGTGGATTAGTGCCCATAATGTTCATGTAGACTGGGAACCTGTTGGTTATAACAACTATAGGTCATTCTATGACAAGAATAATAATGATGTATATTTTACTTATAAGGACCACTGTCTATGTTATTCAGAGTTGATTAACCAGTTTACTTCATTCATGAGTTATGAAAGGGTTCCTGCTATGTTCAATGTAAGTAGTGAGTTCTATGCCTTCAAGGATGGTAAGATGTGGGAACAGTTTACTGGAGACTACAATATGTTCTTTGGTGAATATAAACCATTCAGTATTACCTTTGTAGCTAATGCTGAGGAACCAAATGATAAGATATTCAATACAGTAGAGTTCAGAGCTGATAGTTGGGATGGTGATAACTTGATAAGCAACAAAACCTTTGATACTCTTGATGTATGGAATGAATACCAGCATGGTACTACCCCTCTTACTAATATACTTGGACATCCCTCCCCATTAAAGAAGAAGTTCAGGGTGTGGAGGGCTAATATACCAAGAGCAATAGTAAATAATAGAGATAGGATAAGAAACACTTGGGCTTATATTAAGTTAGGAATGAATACTCCTAATACATATAGAACAGAGTTTCATGATGCTATTGTTCACTATTTTGCATAATTAATAGGAGTCCATAAACATTTTAGTTTGTGGACTCTTTCTTTTTTAATTAAAGGCTTTGTTTATTCAATACCTTTTTATACATTTGCAATAAAATTAATTATACTATGGCTAAGAAAAAAATTAAAAGAAGAAGCAATATGCCTTCTAATATGTTTGAGAATGGAGGTAAAACATGGGGGCAGCAGTCCTCAGGACAATTCTCAAATACCTTTAAAAGGGAGAATCTTGGCAGTTCTATAGGAAGTATTGGAGGTGCTATTGGTGGTATGGCACAAACTGGAATATCTAATGCGCAAATAGCAGATACCAGTGGAATTGAATCCCAAATTGAAGCTCAAAAGAACATGACAATAGGAGCTTCATCCAATGAAGATTTGCTAAGTGAATGGGGTTCATGGACTAAAGTTAAAGATGACTATACATGGAAAGATGTTAGAGGAGGAAATACTGGGCAGAGACTGACTGGTACTTTAGGAGCTGCTGGTCAGGGAGCTGCTGCTGGAGCATCTGTAGGTGGTCCTATTGGAGCTATTGTAGGTGGTGTAGTAGGTCTTGGTAGTGCTATTGGAGGATGGCTTGGTGGTAATAGAAAAGCTAAAAGAAAAGCCAGAAGATTGAATAGAGAAGCCAGAGAAGCCAATGAAAGGGCACTTTCTTCTTTTGAAACAAGAGCTAATACTATAGATGCCCAAAATGACTTTAACATATTGGCAAACTTCTCTGCTTATGGTGGTCCACTTGAATTTGGTAGTGGTGCAATAGGCTATGAGTTTGATAATAGATACTTAAATAATCAAGAGATGAGTGCAATTGCTAAACAAAGATTGACTTCTCTTCCTAACTCATTCCAAGCATTACCTGAGATGAATACATATAATGCTTTTGCAGAAGGTGGAGGTATTCATATCAAGAAGAAAAACAGAGGCAAGTTTACTGAGTACTGTGGAGGTAAAGTAACAGAAGCATGTATTAGAAGAGGAAAGAACAGCTCTAATCCTACTACAAGAAAGAGAGCTACTTTTGCACAGAATGCAAGAAATTGGAATGCTTTTGGAGGATGGTTGAATACACAAGGTGGAGACTTTACTAATGGAGTTACATTTATTGATGAAGGAGGTTCTCATGAAGAAAATCCTTATCAAGGAATCCAAATAGGAGTTGACCCAGAAGGTGCTCCTAACTTAGTTGAGCAAGGTGAAGTAGTTTATGATGATTATGTATTCTCTGACAGAATGGAGATACCTGATGATATAAGAAAGGAGTACAAGTTAAGAGGTAAAACCTTTGCTAAGGCTGCTAAATCTGCACAAAGAGAAAGTGAGGAAAGACCTAATGACCCTCTAAGTACAAGAGGTTTACAAGCTGCTATGGAAAGAATAGCTGAGGCTCAAGAAGAAGTGAGAAATAGAAAGAGGATAAGAAATATCAAATCTAACAGATTTGATAAAGGAGGTCCTATAAATCCTGCCCCAATATTTACTAATCCTTATTTGGAAAATTCTAAATTGCCTAATGAGATTGGGGGATTTACTGCTTATGGGACAACTTTTGGTAATGCTCCTATGACTAAGGAAGAACTGAATAATTTTGAAAAGAATAGAAGAGACTATATGAAATCTTTAGATAATGAAGAAAGAGGTAGAAAGAGGCAGACTTGGACAAGATATGCACCAATTATAGGCTCTGGTTTAGCAAGTCTATCAGATTTATTCAGTAAACCAGACTATGGTAGTGCTGATATGATAGGTGGAGTAGACTTAGGTGCTGAGGCAGCAGGGTATGCTCCTATTGGAAACTATCTATCTTATAGACCTTTAGATAGGGATTATTATATTAATAAGATGAGTCAACAGGCTGCTGCCATAAGAAGGGCTTTACAGAATACATCAGGTGGTAATAGGCTTAATGCTCAAGCTGGAATACTTGCTGCTGATTATAACTATGGTCAAAGCATCGGTGATTTGGTAAGACAAGCAGAGGAATATAACCAACAGTTGAGAGAAAGAGTTGAGGCATTCAATAGAGGTACTAATATGTTTAATACTGAGACTGGACTTAAGGCTTCAATGTTTAACGCAGAGTCAAGAAATGCAGCTAAGAGAGCAAGATTAGGGCAGGCTACAACTGCTGCTCAGATGAGACAGGCTATTAAAGACCAAGATGCTGCAAGAAGAAGTGCTAATATAACTAATTTCTTACAAGGATTAGGTGATATGGGATGGGAAAATGAACAAAAATCATGGTTAGATGAATTAGCTAAATCAGGTGTTCTAAAAATGAATACAAGAGGTGAATATACTGGTGGTACTAAAGCTCAAGGTGGTAAAGTAAGAACTAAAAAGAAGAAAGGATTAACTTATGGCTAATTATAATTTTGTGAGCGGAGCTAAGTTCAGACCATTCTCTTATCAGGAAATGCTTCAACCACTTCAAGCATACACTCAAGAATATAATACTATTCAAGAGGGTATGGGTGAATTAGGTACTAAAGCAGATATATTTGAGAAAATGGCTAATGAACAGACAGACCCACAGGCTTATGCAATATACAAACAATATTCTAATGACTTGGCTGCACAAGCTGAGTCATTAGCTAAACAAGGACTTACTCCTGCAAGCAGGCAAGGATTGATTGATATGAAAAGAAGATACTCTTCTGAGATTGTTCCTATAGAACAGGCTTATAAGAGAAGACAGGAGTTGATAGATGAACAAAGGAAATTACAGGCTCAGGATAGTACACTATTATTTGATAGACCTGCTTCTACACTTTCCTTAGATGAACTTATAGCTAATCCAGCCTTATCACCACAATCCTATTCTGGAGCACTATTATCCAAACAAGTAGGTACTGCTGCACAGAATTTAGCTAAGGAAGTAAGAGAGAACCCAAGAAAGTGGAGAACAATCTTAGGTAATCAATATTATGAAACCATCATGCAGAAGGGATTCAGACCTGATGAAATTATGCAGGCTGTACAGAATAATCCTGAGGCTTCTCCTATACTTCAAGGTATTGTGGAAGATGCAATAGGAAGTTCTGGTATTAGGAACTGGAATGATGAGAATATCCTTAATAGAGCTTATGATTATGCAAGACAAGGTTTGTGGAATGCAGTAGGTGAAACTCAATATCAAACTCTTTCTAATAAGGCTTATGATTATGCAATGCAGGAAAGATTAGCCCAAGCAAGAAAGAAAGGTACTAAGGAAGATGTGCAAAGTCCTTATTTCAGAAGTTCTGGTGTTACCAAGGTAAAAGATGTAAATGTTGAGAAGAAAAAAGATGATATAGCATTTATACAAGGTGTAAGGAATGGTACTATAAACTTGGATGAAACAGCACAAAGAGTTGTTGGTTCAGACCCTCTTGAGTTATATGGAACAAGGGGGCACCTACAAAGGACACCTGGAAAGGTAGAAACATATAAACCTAATCAAGAAAGAATTTCTAACTTGATGAAAGAGTATGGAATAAGAAACTTGGACCAAATTGAGGCTAAACTGAATAGTGATTTGAATAAATCTGCAATGAGGGAAGTAACCTATATAACCTCTATAACAGACCCAACTCTAATTTCTAAAACTATCAGAGAGAATGCAGCTTCAATATCAAGAAGAACTGATGGAAAATCTGGAATATATGAACTTGATTCTAACAAGAAAGGAGATATGCTCTCCTATAAAGATATAAAGGATTATTTCAATGAAGATTCTCAGATTGAATATGACCCTAATTTAGGAATTGTATTTACAGGTACTAATAGCAAGGGTGATACTAAGAATTTCCTTCTTGACCCAGAAGTTGTAGCTGGAGAAACAAAGGTATATGAAGATGGTATAAGAAGAAATGTCATTCAAAACCAATTGATGTTGATTAATCAAGCTATAGAAAATGAAGATGTCGAGGCTCAGAGACATTATATAACTGAGTTAATGAATGATATTTATAGTAGATTTAATTCCATTGCTAAAAGAGAAAGTAATACAGATTCAAATATTTAATTATGAGTATAGATAGAACAGACCCTACTCAAGCTGGAATCTCTGGCTTGAGAGGGTTAAATACCAATGAAGGAAAAGAAAGACAGTTTCAAGAAACTGGTCTTAGTAGTTCTCCTGCTGAGTTCAAAATTAGGCAGAAACAGAACTTTGAATCCCCATATCAAGGAGTTTATAGAGAGGGAGTAGGGGAGAGTGTGTATGACACTGGTATTACCTCACTAACCCAACTTGATAATTTAGCCAATACAAGAGGTGAATTGCAACCTTGGTATGCTCAAATAGGAGCTGGTTTAGCTAAGGGTGCTGTTCTTGCAGGCACTACATTTGCTGATGGTATTCTTGGCACTATAGTAGGTTTAGGTAATGCAGCAGCTACAGGAACATTCTCAGGCTTTTGGGATAATCCTTTCTCAAATGCAATGCAGCAAGTAAATGAATGGTCAGAATCAGCTCTACCTAATTACTATACTGATGCAGAGCAGAATGACCCTTGGTATGAGAATATATTCTCAGCTAACTTTATTGGAGACAAGTTCCTTAAGAACTTAGGTTTTGCTGTTGGTGCTGCCTATTCTGGTAAGATTAGTGCTGGTGCCACCTCAAGATTACTTGGTCTTAATAAAGCAAGACAAGCATTCAAAGGTGCAGTTACAGCCTCAGGTGAGGCTCTTAGCCCTAATGCAGCTTTACAAGCTTATAGGGAAGGAGATTTATTCCTTGATGGTGTAAGGCTTACTGAGGAATTAGCAAGAGATGCTAAGAAACTTAAGATGGCTGAGCCTACTCTTAAACTTACTGGTGCTTTCTCAGGGGCATTAGGTGAAGCAAGAATTGAGGCTATTCAAAATAGTAAAGACTGGTTTGAGCTTCACAAACAACAACTTGATGATGCACAAGCTAAAGTAGCAGCACAAGAGCAAGAAGCTATGCTTAGAGAGTTTCCTCAATATAGTAGTATGCAAATTGACCCTGATGGAAATGTAGTGGAAACCCTTACTCCAGAAGGACAAGCTATGTTACAAGCAAGAGTAGATGCTAAGTTTGATTACAAAGGTGGGCTACAGAAACTATCAGAAGATAGGGCTAAGATGGGTAATATAGACTTTGCTCTAAATATTCCACTACTTACTGTATCAGATGCTTGGCAGTTTGGTAAGTTCTATGCAGGTGGATATAATACAGCTAAAAAGGGTAGTCAGATACTAAGGGCAGTTGCAGAGGATGGTACTGTAAGTTATAGTGCAGCTAAACCTTCTGTACTTAGAAATGCCTTGAAGATTGCAAGTAAGGGTGTTGCAGAAGGTCCTTATGAAGAAATGGGACAGGCTGTTGCAGGTAAAGTTGCAGGATATAAATATGCTTCTGAACTCAATGACTTCTATGGAGCCAAGATAGACCCAGATGCAGAAAGTGAAACTATTGACTGGCTACAAGCTACTGCAAAAGCTATACAGCAAACCTATGGTACTGTTGAAGGATGGGAAGAAGGTTTTATTGGTGGTTTAACTGGTTTAGTAGGTATTCCGGGCTTTAGAAGTACAAGAAATAGTGAGGGTGGTTTCCAATCTCCAGTATATCTACAAGGAGGTATTAAGGAAGATATACAAGAGATAAGAGAAAGAAGTGAGAAAGATGATGCTATTGTAACCCAACTTAATAATAGAGTACAGTCACCTGAATTCCTTAACTACTATCAATCAGCTATCAGACATAATACTTATCAAAAGCAAATGGATGAAGCTGCTGATAATAATGATAACTTTGAGTTTAAGAATGCTGAACATAACCAGCTTATTAGTGATGTTATCATGTTTGATAAAGCAGGAAGAATTAATGACCTATATGATATAATTGAGGAAGCTGGTAATATAAGAGAAGAAGATGTTGAACAAATAAGACAACTTACTACTAATCAGGAAACTGGTACATCAGTATATGACAATATGACTGATGCAGAAGTAATTGAACAGATTCAAAAGCAAACTCAGGAAACTAAGGAAGCTGTAGATAACTACAGAAAGATTAGTCAGGACTTACAAGTTAAGATTGGAGATTACTTTGATGAGGATGGTCTTGAAGAAATGACTTATTACTTCTCAAATATTGATAATCTTGAGAATAGATTTAAGAATGTATTTGAAGAGGTACAGGAATCTTTAAGAACTATAGCTTCTGATGTTGAAAGGGATATATATTTAGATGTTCCAGAATCAACAAAAGAAGCAGGAAGAAAGGATGCAGAAGCAATAAGGATGCTTACTAATTTAAGTCCATCCCAATTAACAGCAATTCTTAATGATGAAGAAAATTCTCAATTTGTAGATGCCTTAGATAAAGCTTCAAAGAGTATTTCTGAAAGATTTCCCATATTGAGTTCTAAGGGTGTAACTCAAGAACTTGATGATTTACAAAGAATGATTGAGAGAAGGAATGACTTCATTGATAAGTATGATACTTACCTTAGAAATCCTCAAGCTCTTGCACAAAAACAAGAGAGACAAAGAGAGAATATTATAAGAGAAAATGAAAGACAGGAAATAGCTAAGACTAAGGATGCAGCATTAGCTGCTACTAACCTTAATGAGTTTAGAGAAGCATTGAATAATGAGCCTGATTCATCTAAAAGACTTCAAATTCTTGATGAACTTGAGAATGAAGGTAATAAGATGGCTAAGGACTATAAGGAAGTTCAAATGTATAATAGTGAAGTAAGTAGGGCAATAGATAGACAACCTATCTCTCCTGAGGCTAAAGCTAATGCACAAGAGCTACTTAGAACTCAACATGAAAATGCTAATAATCTTGAGGAAATGGCTAATCCTAACTCAGTATTCATTAATAATCCAGAAAGTCTGTATGATGAAAATCTGCCAGATGATTTGAATATGATGAATTTTGCTGAGGCTCAATATGGACTTCTATCTGCAATGAGTGAGGTTAATAATGACCAGAGATTCAAAGCAAGATTCCCTGTTGAATATCTAAAGCCAGTTGAGAAAACAGATGGTACAAGAGGTACTACATCAAAAGACACAACTGGAGATAGTGGTACACCTACAGTTCCACCAGTTAATGCTGGACCAGTTGATACTTATGAACCTCCTGTAGGTAACATTACTCCTCAAATGGTAGCTGAGGAAAATAAGAAAGCCAATGAAAATGCTCCTACTCCTCAATCATTAGATAGGGATGCAAAGGGTAAGAGGCAGTATTATAGACCTACTATTCCTGAATTACATATCAATGCAAGTAAGGATGGAGATTTCAGACCTTTCAATGTAGTAGTTGCTGAGAAAGAGAACTTAAACTTTGATGAACTTTATAACTATCTTAGAGATAATAGAGCTTTCAGTTATGTAAATGAAGGTAATCTAAAGGCAGGTGATGAACTTGGTTTTATGATTGACCCTGAGTTTAATGACCATACAATCTTTATTGTAGATAAGAGAAATAACCAAATAGTTGGTTCATTAGATGAAAGTCAGTATGTAGTAGATAGATATGAAGGTTTATCAGGTCTTATTGAAAGAGTAAAAGAAGAGTTTAATCAGACTGGAAAGGATAAGAAGTTTATAGCTACTCCTACTACAAGAGTATCTCAGATAATGGTTGGTAGAATACCTTATGGTACAGAAGAAAGAAACATGGGAGAAATACCTAATGTAAGTGCAAGTTCTATCTTTGGTATTGTAAAGAATGGTGTTCTATCTACTAATGGTAGAATCAGTGATGATTTAATTATCAAGCCAATGGATATGAGTCAAAAGGAAGGTAGGATGTATATCCTTATTCCTAATGCTGCTGGTAAATATAGTCCTGCTGCTGTAAGGGTTAAGCACTTCAATGAAAGTGAATATAATCCAGAGGATGTTACTATTAATTCAACTCCTTTATACAAGAATATAAAGAAGAGTATTGATGCTTTAGCTAATGCCTTTACAGAGGAAGATGTTAATAATGCAGTGAAAGACTTGGCAAGAAGTCTGTATATTGGTGATGTTCATATTGACTATATACAAGGTAAGAATGGTAATGGTATCAGGTTTACCAAGGTTCAGAGAGATGCCAATAAGAATGAAATCTATGATGAAATAGATGGTAAGAGAGTCAGAAGAGAAGATGCAAGAACTGTATTCTTAACTGAAAGATGGGACCCTAATGTTCTCTATGAATTAGGTGGAGAGGGTGTTAAAACTCAACCTGATACAAGAGATTCACAGGAAGTAGCCGGTGAAATACAAAATATTTTAATGGCATTCAATCTTCCATTACAGGTGAATTTAGGTATGCTTAATAAGGGAGGCTACAATAACATGTTACTCTCTTCTGGAGTAATGACATCCAATATAATAGATGCCAGTGTAAAAAGTAACTGGTTTACAACAGATTACTTTGATATACAAGGCAACTTACAACAAGCTCTAAACCCTGCATCAGTTAAGGCTGAGGAAGGCAGAAAGATACAAACTCCTGTAGGAGGTACAGAGGGAGCTATTGCAGGAACTACAGTTTCATTTGATAATACTACATACCATGTAGATTTGACTTCAAATACTGTAAGAGATAATAATGGCAGAACTCTTAACTCTTTCCCAGAGTCTATTCTTGATATGGCTTATATACAAGAAAACTATGGAGATGCTCAGAATGGTTCCATGATGATGGGGGGTATCACCCTTCTCCCTAATGGTAAGGTTCTGAATAGAAATACAGGTCAGTATGTAACTGGTGCTGCATCAGATAAATTCAAACAGAAATTAGCTGATAGAAAGAAGACTGTAGCTGACTCTAAGAAGGTTATAGACCAGATTGCAGAGAACCAAACTAAGGTTGATAAGACAAGAACTGATGGTAAGTTTTATTATATCCTTGAGGATGATGGTGAATACCATGAATATAAGAGGGTACATTCAGTATTAGGAAGTAACTGGATTGAGTCTCCTAAACAGACTAAAGCTTTACAGGATTTAAGAGTTAATCTCTCAAAGAATGCAGATAATATAACACAGTTCAATAACTATCTTAAGAACTTAAGTAACCATTATGGTGTAGACCTTACAGCCTTTGAGGGTAAGATAGATGCAAGAAGTAGAGATACTATTGTGAATATAGTAAGAGATAAGATGTCTGGAACTAATTCACAAAGAGCATTAGATGCAGGTACTTCTGTAGATAGTGTAATCAGAAACTTCTTCACATCAAGTGAGATGCCAGTTAAACCAAGCAATATGTCTGAACAGGCATTCAATGATTTGGTTACTTCTCTTACTGAAATTAAGAGTAATATTGAAGCAAGGAGTGAAACATTCCTTACTAATAATATAGTACTTTTCAATAAGTATGAGAATGGAAACAGGGTAGCTGGTGAGGTTGATATTCTCTCTGTAGATGCTAATGGAAACTTCAAGATATATGATGTTAAGACCAGTAGATATAGCTTCTATGACTTTGTTGATAGGAATGGTAGAAAGGTTAATTACTTCAAGAATAAATCTAATACCCAAACAATGAGTCAAGAGCAGTATTACACTAAACAATTAAGTGCTTACAAGAACTTATTTGAGTCTCAATATCATACTCCTATCACTACTTTAGCTATATTACCCTTTGTACTTGAGTACAACAAGGATAATGTTAGTAGAGTAACTAAGGAGAAGGGAATTCTTCTTAACTATGATTCATCTGTGAATGTTCCTTTAGTTGGTAGTGTAGCTACTCCAGAAGTGAGTAATACTAATAGTAGCTTACCTATATTCAACAGTACATGGGAAACAAGAGAGCCTATAAACAATGTTCTACCAGACTATAGTATGTCAGATAGTAAAGTAGGTTACTTCTTGAGAGATGGAAAGTTACATACAGGTTATCTAAGTCCTATTGGAAAGGTGAATGGAGTTGAGGTATATATGACTAAGGTTCCTAATATTACCAAAGGGTTTGGAAATCAACCTGCACATGTTGCATCTAATGATTTCTATGCAGTATTTCCTAATGGTAATACTATTGCTTTAGTAAAGAATGCTGTACTGTCATATAGTGAGGCTGAGGCTAAGAACAATATAAAGAAGATACTGGAAGGTAATCCTCAGAGAGTTGTAGATATGTCTCAGGAAAGTACTATACTTTACACTCCTTCTTCTGAACCAGTTAAGATTGAGAAGCCTATTATTCCTGCTACTATTAATCAGTCAAATGCAAGTGGTGCTCAAGCTACAGTAGCTAAAGAACAGGCTATTAACCAGACTGATGAAGAGTTTGATGTAGAATTTGAATTAAGACAAGTTGATGATTTATCAAGACCTATATGGGATAAAGATAAGGAGTTAGCTTGGTTAAATAAGGTTCTACCTCAACTAAGTGAGAGTGAAAGAGTGGTAGTTACTAATGGTCTTATCAGAGTAGCTAAGACTGGTGCATTAGCATGGGGTCAGTTTAGTGATGGTATCATTACTTTAAGTGATATAGCTGCTGAGGGAACTACATATCATGAGGCATTTCATGCAGTATTCCACTTACTCACAGAACCTACACTTAGAGATGAATTACTTCAAGAAGCTAAGAAAACTTATGGAGACTTGAGTAACTCACAACTTGAAGAAGCAATGGCAGAAGGTTTCAGGGAATATGTGATGTCTCAAGACACTCAATCTTTAGGTACTAAGATAATCAATTTCTTCAAGGAATTGTTTGCTAAAGTCACTAACTGGAACAGTCTAAGACCTTCTCTTACTGAATATTACAGAAATATTAATGAGGGACATTACTCTAACATAACCTATAAAGTACCATCTCTTCAAGAGATGAGAAATCAGAAGGGAGTACAATCTTCAATGGATTTCAGTAGTATTGAGGCTGAGACAAGGGAAGCACTTGAAAAGAAGGGATGGACAGAAGAAATGTGGAACTCTATCTCACAGGAGGAAAGAGAACAAGCTATCAGATGTTCATAGCTTCAAACATGAGGTTTAAATTTTTTTTTTTATTAAGGTGTAAATAAAAAGGGAGAATAGTTAATTCTATTCTCCCCTTCTTCTTTTATAGTCTCTCCAACCTTTCTTTCAAGCATTGATTATATGTATTCATTGCAGTTGCTTGAACCTTGAGTAATGCTTTCTGAACATTATCAATCTTGTTAAAGTTGTCATTGAGTATAAAACTATCTAACTTATTAAGCTTTTCCTCAAGTTGAACTTGTTCTTCTACTAATCTTGTTTTAAAATCACTCATAACTTTTTTTTAATTATTGTTTAAAAAATGGTATTTGGTCTTCAATAAAGATACCTCTCATGACTGTATTGTACATAGGAGCAAGAGGAGACTTAAGCAAGCTCTGTTGAGCTTTAGACTTGTCTTTATAAGGTCCAGACTTAAGTATAGCATCTTCTCCATTGAATGTTTCATAGTTCATTGGGTTCATAAGATTAATTAGATTAAGAGTCTTTTCTACTGTATTTACACCAGCAGCAGGAGACTTTAATATCCTCAAACCTTCACCAACCATTTCTGGAGTAGGAGTAAGAGCACCTAATTCAGTGTATAATCTTCTCAACTGATACTCAATCATTTTGACTAACCAAGGTCTATCCCTATTATCACTCCACTCTATTAATCCAATAGCTGCTGCTACTGCAAGGAAGTGTGCTACCTCAGTTAATGCTCTCTTGACATTTGACTGTTCTGTGGGAGTCATTTCATTCCACTTACTTGCAATATCAAACTGAGCTTTCCTAAGGTCTTGGAATAGAGCATTCATAAACCTACCAGTAGTAAGATAATAACCTTCTGTCCATGCTTCAAGGTCATAGTTATATGTAGCTGATTTAAACCTCCTATTGAGCGAAGGTTTTATCCATTTCCTGAACATCATACCCAATCTACCAATAGCCAATCTTTGTACTGCACTTCTATCAGCTTTATTATAAATACCGTGCATTCTTTGATTAATAGCTGCACTCTTTCTACTGAATTTGATTATATCTTCTTGAGTAAAAGCTGAGCCATCAGCCTTAGTATAACCTTGTTTTAGCTGCAATTTAGCACCTAACTTCTTATTACTACTATCTAATGGTACAACCTCAAAAGCATCCCATAGACTTACTAACTTACCATTAGGAGCCTTCATTTTATAAGCATCTGCCAGAGCTAAGCTGGTTCTATTCTGCATCCAGTGCTCACCTGCATTATTCATAAAGAATAGAGCTGATGTACCAAACATTCTACTGAACCAAGTCTTCCTGTCAAAATTGACTTCTCTTGTATCCTGTTCATATTCCTGCATTACATTGAATAGTTCATCCCATAAAGCTAACTTATTGGTCTTTACCCTATCACCTAACTGAGCTAAGAATGATGGTAATTCCTTACCATAGGTTCTATCAGCTTTTAAAGTATTCTTTTCATTAAAGAACTCTCCTGAGAAAGACTCAATTCTCATCATCACTTTACCAGTAGCTATATTGGAAACACCTGAAAGGACATTTAATGCCAAGTTATTCATAGAAGTCATTCTATTAATAAAGTTAGCTACCTTTCCTTTGTCAATATTAGTCTTACCAAATGTTCCTTCATCTGTCATATATCTTCCATATACCTGCATTTCAAAGAAGTCATTCAGTCTTTCCATAAACCTTGACTTGTCTCCTGTCTTAGTTAATTTACTCTCAACCTTTCTACCTACTGCCTTAAACTTCTCAACCATAGGTTTACCCCCTTCTGTTTGAGTAACCTGTCTTTCTCTTAGCATATCTCTACCAACTTCAAGAACATCAATGACCTTATTCATTTCATCAAAGTCATTAGCCATTGCTGCATAAGCAGTCATAGTACCTACTATATCAGTAGATAAGTCATTAGCACTTTCTCCCTTCTTGAGCTTTGTAAAGTAGATAGGTAACATTTGTACCTCTCTGTCCTCAAAGTCTTTTACAGTTGCCTTATCTCCAAAGTCTGTATCATCAGTTCTTCTAATGAAATTATCCTTGATACTTTCCCAAACTTGTTGAGCACCAGACTTAACACTTTCAGAGCTTTTAACCCTCTCAACCAAGTCTTTCCTAATCTTTACAGCACTATTCAGCTTTGTATATTTATCAGGAAGTAAGGCATCAAGTTTAGCCTTAATATCCATTACAGTAGTATAATAATCCCTTTGGGCTTTATTTAGCCTTCTGAACTCCATACTTTCATAAATGGATTTCTTAGGTTGTCTAACTCCATCTACAGTCTCCATATTGGCATTGAACCAGTTCTGTCTCTCTTCATTGTATTTATCAGCATTCTCTCCTACAGGGTTTCTGCCATACTTTTCATTAAGACTTTGGAACATAGTCCTCATTCTCTCTCTGAATAGAGCATGGTTTATCTCACTGATATAATTACCACTCAGATTACCTTTACTATCTCTCTCAAACATCCACTCAGTGTCTTTTACACCAGCCTGTTCAAGTTTAATAGTGGCAGCTTGTAGTTCCTTCTGAATATCAATAGTCTTCAATCTGGCTTGCTCCTTGCTCTTTTTAACAGCTTGGTCCATAATCTTCAACATATAATCAGATGAATCAGCCATACTATCCAGCCATCTGTCAAAGAAAGAAATATCCTCATCAGCTACTTTAACTAACTCTTCTGCATTAAGAGTCTTTCCTTTGTACTTTCCAAATGGAACCACAAGGTTATCTCCTACAAAAGGCTTGATGAAATCAACAAATAAAGGCATAGAGATTGTATTGTAGTCCACTGCAAGGTCATTAAGCATTGTAGTGACATTATCTAATGCAACTCTTACTCTTTGACCATATCTATTGTCTGTGGACTTCTCTTCCTCTCTGAGAGCCTCTCTTACTGAATCAGCTATCCTCTTATAACTGTACATATAGTTCCTGATGTCCCTGAGTACTCCAGCCCTTTCATTAAGATTGGTTACAGGAGTATTTCTCAATACCTCAAGCCTACTACTTACTTTCCTTAGTTCTTCAAGTGCATTATCAAGGAACATATAGATACCTTCAATCTCACTATTATCAGCTAATTCAAGCTCTAACCTGTCTATTAATAACCTCTGATTGGCACTAAATTGACTGTTAGGATTTCTCTTTTCATAAATCTTGAGCCTCTTCAACTCATTGTCTATAATCTTTTGTAACAAAGCCTTATCCCTATCTACCCTTTCAGTAGTGGAATAGAAAGCCTCGGAGGTACTAATGTTCTCAACATTAATAGCTTCATCCATCTGTCCAGTAAGAATATCACCAGCCAGTTTACTAAAGCTACTCTCTGCTTCAAGCATTGCCTTTTGGAACTGTGAAGCCCCTAATCCTCTAAAGAAATTTTTTACAGCATTGATAAACCTCTCCAGAAGGGATTTATAAGATGAAGAAGGGATGGGTTCAGACTGTAATAAGTGCTTAGCAAGTAATTTACCAGCAGCTTCTCTGGCTAACTTTGATTCATCACCTTTATAAAGACTATCATAAGTAGCATAATCATCACCTAATATCTCGCCTACTAAACTATTGTTAGCCAAGTGATTAACCAGTCTATTGATAAGAGGATTATCACCCATTGCCTCAATAGCAAAGTGAGCAAACTCCTCTGGTAATGCTCTTTCCCCTTTAATACCATCAGCAAGTCTAATCAATTCAATTATACCTGTTGCAGCATCTCTGGCTTGACTAAAGTCTGTTACTCCTGCCACTCCTCTTCTCTGTTCCAAGTCTGTAAGAGCACCTATCCCAATACCATTAGCAGCTAATATCTCTCTCAATCTATTATTAAGAGTGTAATTATACTGCATATTGTTAGCTTCAAGACTATTCATCTTGTTTCTTACTCTGACAAAAGGACTGATATAAACCCTATTACTTTCATTGTCCCATACCTTCTCAACAGATGCAACATAGTCTTCTCTAAACTCTGACTGAGTGTTGAATTGAATAGCCTTTTGGACTAACATTCTATAGTTTTCATCATTGTTCAGATATAACTTAGCTCTACCTGTCTTATGGTAATGACCAATCTCTTCATTAAGGTTCTTTAGAATCTTCTGCTCATCAATAATACTTCTTAGATTAGTTTTCTTCAAGAGACTGCTTAGAGTAGGTTCACCATTTTCATCCATCTGTAACCTTGGATTCCAATTAGTAATAAAGTCACTACTCTTTGTAATGAGGTATATTCTTGTTGCCTCCTGTCTATTAGGGGCATAAGCCAGCAGGTCTTTAAATAACCTGCTGCTTACTACCTCATTTTTACTGTTCCTCACTTGAGGAATTATTGCACATTTCTTAGCCATATCTATAATTCATATAATGTATTTGCACCACAGATTTTATCATTGTTTGCATCCTCATACTCAGTATTAGGACTAATAGAATTAATATCATCTGCTTTCCCTTCATTCACTTCAAGTGGAGCACCATACACCTGACTGAAAGCCTCACTTGCAATATCTTGAGTCAGACTTGAGAAATCATAGTTAAGATACTCTGGCATGGAGTCATAATCAATATCAGCTTCCTGATAGGCTGTTATATCCTGATTTATATTAGGAGTATAATTCCTGTCATTCTTCTCAATTACTGACTTCATTTCAGTAACATCCTTACCATATTCATACTCAATGAAACTGTTCTTGAATCCAAGTGGGTCTATCCTTTCATACACAGCTACATTAGGTTGTACATTATCAGCTTGTGTAAGCCTGTAATATATTGTACCTCCCTTATATCTTCTTGCTATGTAATTAAAGAAGTCATAGGTTGTTTCCTCTCCTATCCCCTCTCTCTTCCTTATTATCTTCTTATCACCACTGTTAGATTCAGTATCAATGGTTATTTTAACCATATCCAAAGCATCACCTTGTTCATCAGTGAAAGAAGTGGAAGCCTCTGTGGGAACCTCAGGAACCAACTGTCTGTTATCCAAGTGATTGTAGATGTACTGGTCAATAAACTGACTGTAATCATCCTCACTTTCCAACAATCCCCTCAGTGTATCAATATACTCTGGAACAGACTGTCTAATGGCAGTTGGTGCTAAATGAATGAAAGTAGAAGGTCCAAATGCAAATCCATTTCTGTAATAACTGTATCTGAATAAATTAAGAGCTAAAGCCTGAGCTTCTGGACCCATATATAACAATGATTGCCAGTCTCTCATATATCTTTCCCTAAGAGTAGGACTTAACTGACCAACATTCTTAAATACTACTGTATCTACAGGATTGTTTTGGTTAGCCCTTATTACTCTTAATCTCTTAACAAACTCAAGTTCAGCTATTTCAGGATGTTCACTCAATGTTCTGTTGAAATAATCAGGGAAATTATTGATGAAATCCCTTCTCTTATCACTGGATGTTGTAACCTTATCATCTGCTCTTAGGTTAGCTTCTTGCCCAAAGAATGATGTCTTGGACATAATATAAGCTAACAAATCATTGTAGATGTTATTGAGTGTCTTTGCATTTAACTTGCCTGTCTTAGTGTACTGTCTTAAGCCTCTCAACCCTTCCTTACCATCAATTACTTCTCTGAATGAAGAAGTGAACTGAGGGAAATATCTACTAAACATTTCTTGTGTTTGGTCAATACCAAGACTAAAGAATGCTTGTAAATAGGGTAATGGGGAACTTAATAACCTCTCTCTTATCTGGTCAATATCCATACCTTTCATACTGAAAGGCATAATAACATCTGCACCAGTTAAAGGGGAGTTTTCATTTAAAACCACATTAGTCAGGAAGTCATCAACTTTCTGTATCTTAATCTGTGTATCTGCAATAGTAGGACCTGCTGCACCACCTTGGGTATCTGCTCTTGTAGCTTGAACTAACTGTCCTAAAGCATCTGCTGTGCCCATTATTCTCTTGAATAAATAGCCAGCAGCCACTTGCTTCTTATAGAACTCAACCTTTCTGTAGTCAGATGTCTGTGTCCTATCACCTAATTCTTTTACTTCCTTCTGGAGAATGATATTGTCTGCCAATTCATCTGCCATGAACTTATTAGATTTATAATTGTCATAGGTTACATCTTCCATCATTGCAGCCCTTTTCTTATAGTTCTCAATGACTTCATCAATGATTGTGTCCTTTCCTTTGCCTTCCCTACTCTCTCTAAAATAGGTATTGGTAATATCCATTACAATTGGTTGTGACATAATCAAACCAATCTCAATAGGATTATAACCAAGCCTACTTAAAAGCATTGAGGCATCAGCAGTGAATGTATTCTGGTTCAATGAAGCAAGCACAGGGTCTTTCACATTATCCACAGATGCAGCAAGGAAACCTGCATTATTCCTTGAGATATACTCCTTATTGTCATTCATCAGACCATGAAGAGAAGTCAGTCTCTTACCATTAAGTAAGAAAGAACCATTCTCAGTGTCAAGACCTAATTCAGTATGTTGCATCAAAGCATGGTTTGCATTATGGTTGGCATAAATACCAATCAATGCTGCACCAGTCATATTCTGCTGATGAAGTTGAACCTGAGTTCTTGGGTTAAGAGGGTCAAGTTTTTTCTTGAACTTCTCTGCCAATTTGTCAAGTTTCTTTAAATCCATACTCTGTAACTTGGAAAGAGTACTTTGATTTTCAGGAATATTCAGTTCCTTTCTTAGTTCAGACTCTCTACTGGATTGTAGAATGTTAATTATTCTTGCAGACTTCTTCTGATAATCAAAACCACCGGGGTTAAGCTCCTTTGAAGCAGTGTCAGCATTAGTCAGAACACCCCACATCATATCAATCAGTAGATTGTTTCTGGCTTCAAGACTATTCTCTTGTGGAGACTTGCTAAAGTCATATTCAATCTTCTCAATCTTGTCCTCAGAAGATACTCTATACTTCTCTCTATTAGCTTTATATGTCTTCCAGAGATTGTATTCCTGACTATCCTTAGGAGCTTTCCTACCATCATCTATGGCTCTGTTTACACTCTGTCTATACTCCTTCAACATTTCAGGAGATACAGCTTTTCCTTGTGTCAATTGAGCAACCAAATCATCAACAAACTGTCTTCTATTATATTTAGGAGTTATCTTGAACTCAGGCAGCATAATATACAATTTATCCACATCAAAGTCAGAACCACTTAGGGTAGTAATCTCTGCTGGAAGCATAATTGCAGAACCATTTTGCTGGGGTAAGAAACCTTTAATATAAAGAGGAGCCATTGAATATTTGTCCTCTGTTGGAACTCTATAACCAATCAACTTTCTCAAGCTGTCTGGTAACTTATTTATATCCAGTTCATGAGAACCTGCCTTCATAAGAGGTTCATAGAACTTCCTACTATATGCTGGCATATAAACTTCGAGATATTTGATTCTCTTGTTCTCTCCTTCACCTTCAAAAACAATCTTTAATTCATCAGTAAGACCATAGTCAGACACCTGAATAAGTGCTCCTCCTCTAATCTTCTGCTTAGTAATCCTACTCTTGATAATACTATTCAGCAATGTCTGTACTCTTTGGGATTGTACAGGGTCAAATAATGGAATATTGAATTGTCCTTTCTCATTGAGAGTACAAGCTCTAATCATATCAATTCCATATCTTTGATTACCTCTTAATTCCTCAAGAAGTATCTTCTCAACCTGTTTGGGGTCTTTAAAGATTTCATTTACATCAGCAAAAGCCTGAATGATATTCTCAGTGTTAATAGCATTATACATATCTAACCATTCCTGCTTAGACATTTCCCTACCATTTACATCAATCTTAACATCTGGACTAATATCTGCTGTAATCAGCTTTCTAATCTGAGTACCAACTAACTGAACTGCATCAATAGCATGTTCTGGAGTTGCAGTCTGAATACCATAATCCTCATAGCTTACTTTATGAACTACATTAGGATTCTCAACACCATTCTGAGTAGTGGCATTCTTAAGTACAGACTTGACATCTTCCTTAGTATTGACATTATTCAGGTCAATTACACCTTGTTTCCCAACCTTAGTAGTTGATTCAAATTGAACTACATCAATTCCATTCTCTTCCATGAACTCATTGATAGCCACAAGTTTACCTGATTTACCAAGTGGACCTGAAACTAACTGGTGCATAGCCATAAGAAGGAACTCTGAGTTCTTATGTTGAACTGGTGTCTTAATGCCTGTATGACCTTGAACTCCACTCATATTATTCACCTGAGTGTACACATAAGGTTTCTTGGTCTGCCAGATAATATTGAAATCAGCCATATCCCACTTACCATTTTGGAAGTTATCAAAGGCTCTCTGCATATCATCTGTCCACTGACCAGACATATCAAGAATAGCTCTGTAAGAACTTAATGACCTGTAAGCCTGAGCATCTGCCACATTTACCTCTCTGAACTTATTCAAGATTAAATCTCTGTCTCTCTTTGACATCTCACCTTTCTTGACTCTTTCATCAAGTACAGTTGCAATATCATCAAGTGCAGAGGATACAATCTCATCATCCTTTAGATAAATAGTCCTCTCTTCCTTTCTACCATACTTAGAGTTGGTATTAAGTCTGAGAGCAGGAGCATGAACCTCCTTATATCTCTTTTGGAAGTCCTCTATATTCTTATAGAAAGCAAGGTCAGTTGTAGTGAGTTCAATGATTTGTGATGTAGCAAACTTACTATTCCAGAAATACTCTCTCAACTTAGCTTTGGCATTATTTCTAATAACCAAATTTCTATTGATACTATCCATTTCCTTAGCAGTAATCTCACCTCTCACCATCTTCTCTCTCAACAAGTCCTTAATACTTTCAAAAAGAGTAGTTGCTCTTCTATCATCTACTGGATTATTGTTGTTGTAATCCCTTAAAAGAATATCCATCTCTGTAGTCCACATTCCTTCAAGAGCCTTCTTTGCATTGTTCAAAGAAGTTGCTGTATTCCTGTTATAAGAACTTTGACCAGCATTTACACCAATTACTCCAAGATATTTGTACTTACCATTAGGCAGTTCTTCAAGTAAACCAGCTTTAGCCCATTCTCTGTAAGTCTGTTCAAACTCATTATCAAGAGCTTCTCTTACTGACTCTCTGATGAACTCTCTTAACTCAGCACCAGTTCCTTCATTCTGGATTCTCTGGAACCTATCAAGGAAAGTCTCACCATTGTCATATCTTACATCATTCAGAGCTGTAAGGAACTTAAACTCAGAACCTCCTTTACTTTTAACTTTCCCTTCCTCATCTCTGATTATATCATAGTTTGCAATAGGAGCAATGTTAGGATTACCCTTTTGATATTCAACATCCCTTTGGTTTACAAGAGCTATTCTATCTACTTCTTGATTAACCAAATCAACCATCCTATCAAGGATAATATCATCATACTTCATATACTCACCATCTTCTCCAATGATGCTATGATTGTCATACTTCCTGAATCTAATGAACTCAGCAGAAGGACTATCTGAAAGAATTGGCACATGGTAATTAGCCCATTGAATATCAGATTTACTGTTATCTGGGTCTCCAAAGTATTCTGTCAGTAATACTAAGGTATAATCCAAATCATCCCAGTTCTGATATGCAACCTTATCTGAGTTAAGTAGAACCTTATGGCTCAATCCTCTTCTCATTTCAGGGTTATTTACCAGTTGCTCAATCCAGTCATTTCTCCATCTACCATCCTTATAGAACCATTCATATTGTCCGAATTCATTTTCAACAAACTCTTTGAACCTTGCTTCATTACCCATAACATTCTTAAGCTGTTTAATCAACTTGCCAAGATAGTTAGGAGTAACATGGCTATAGTATGACTTATCATTTTCCCTCACACTACTTTCAATGGCATCTTCTGTTACTTCTGCAAGCATCATAGCTATGCTACTGTAAGCAGAACCAAATGTATTTATCAAATCCCCTCTCTTTTCAGTTCCATCTTCAAGAGTCTCAGATTTAACCTCACCTTTCTTTACACCACTGAATATGATATTTAATTGAGGAAGAAGCAACATAATTGGGTCTGTTGCAGTACCACCTTCATATTGCTTTATATTGGTCAGAGCATCCAATAATACACCTTGATTAGCATTGATACCAATCATATTAAGGAGCTTATTCAATGTCTTCCAAACCTTTTCATCCTGTAGAAGTTCCAACCTTTGTTCTGTACTAAGATTGGTAAATCTGTTATTAAGAGCTTCAGTCCATTTAAGACCATTCTCTGCATTCTCAAGATTCAAGTCTCCATTCTTGTCATAGATACTATCATCATCAAGCAGATTACCATTCTCATAGTTATCCCTCCATTCATCAAGTAGATAATAGACACCCTCAGGCTTATTGATAGCAATAGTTTCCATCTTGAAAGTACCATCAGCCTGTAGCTTCTTCTTCTGAATCCAGTAAGGCATAAAGTCCTTTCTGAAATCCTGATAGAACTGACTGAATAGTTTGGGTTCAGCCTGTAGCTTCTTGACTATTTGCTTAGTCCAAGGCTTGGTATTACCCAGAGTCTCCAGAAGTGGTAACATATCATCAGATGTAATCATATCTCTGAGCTTATCTATAAGGGTTGCATGAACATAGTCTGCATCAAGAAATCTAAGATTTCCTAAATCATCCTTATCATACTTTCCTCTGTAGTCAAGTTGGGGTATCTCTCTGATTACCTTTCTAACTTCCTGACTTAAAGACTCATGAGAGCTTACTTCCCTATAATTAGTTATCCATCCATCCTTGAAAGCCTCATCCTTTACAAAATCATCAGCTTGTGTATCTACTGCACTATCTCCCTCTGGAGTATCATTATTAAGGTTGGCATCTTTAGGGGCAATATAATTAGGGTCAATCCTAATCCCCTCTGTAGCTATTAGTATAGTACTTGCTTCCTCAGCCAAAGGTTTGAAGTTATCTACTACTTTCTGATAAGCATTAGTCTTATATAATGCTTTCTTCTTTGCAGCTTCATACTTCTGTTCATCACTATATCTTTCAGAACCTTTCATACTATTGATTATATTCAGTTCTGATTGTATCCTATTCTCCTCAGAGTCAAGTATATAGTTATTGAAATAATCCCTTACTCTACTAAATAAGCCAGCAGGTGTATATAACTTGATTATCTTGAATCTATCAAGAGTTGCTAACTCTTCTTTCAATTCATTGACAGCAAGTACATCACCTTCTTTTTCAGCATCAGCAATTCTCTTATTAAGAGTATCATTGTGTTCTTGCAGTGCTGTATCTATTTCATTGCTAAAGAATCTTGCAATCAGACTAACCCTGTCTCTTCTTGTTCTTGGGTCAAAGTCTAAATCTACTTTAGCTTGTTCTTCCACAGTGGAAATTATTGGAGTATCAAAGGCATCACCCAGTCTTTCTTCTTGTCTTGAAGGAGTAGAAAATGAGAACCTACTCTTGAATGCCTGTTCATCAGATATATCTTTTCCAGATTTATCTCTAAACATAAAATTAGCAGTAGAATGAACTTCACTGGGTATTCCTAACCTCTGTGCTGCAATAATACCTGCCTCATCTATACCTGTTTGACCTCCACTTCTAATCTCAGCTATAGTAACTCCTTTGTTCTGAAGCTCCTCTAATATCTGAGTCACTAAGTCATTATAGTATGCTTGATTTTGGCTCATACTATAAATTCCATTTCCAGCTATGTTAATCTTTAGATTATCTACCTTTCCTTTAGCTTTAATCTGATTATAAAGATTTTCAGCTATTTCTGAAGCATTATTAGACTCAGTAGATAATATAGAAGAAACATACTTATTTTTAGCAGCATTTTTAGTCAGCTTCTCTCCAGCAGTATTAAAGTCTTGAGCCAAAGCTATGGTTATATCTGACCAATTAGCATTCTCTCTTGTCCTACTTGGGTAAGAATTGTTGCCAGAGGTAGAAAATTTTGTGTCTACCTTCTTTCCTTCTGGAGCCTCAAATGCAGGTGAAAGTGCTTTATCTAAAGCCTCTATCATTTCATCCTTACCTTTCCTTAATTCTGCCCTAAAGTTATTTAGTTCAGAAGCAGTAGGATAAGTGTCCCAGTCCTTATTATTCTTGTCTTGCCATAGCTCAACAAGTCCCTTGACTGATTCTATAGTTTCACCCTGTAATTTAGCAGCCAATTCTTCTATTGTAGAATTGGTTGTGATACATCTTTTACTCATCTTGTTATAGATTTATAATTAAATTTATGTGCAAATATAAAGGTTGTTTTCTTAATATGCAAGTTATTAAGGGTTTTCTTTTTGAGAGGTAAACCAAACTCTTTAAAAATAAGAAAGGAGGTATTTAACCTCCTAATAATTTTTGTTCTATTGCATCTGCAATCATCCTTAATTCAGATTATGTTTCTTTGCTTAGCCCTTGCCTGAGCAGATTTATATAAATAGCTTTGAATGTTGGAAGCCTTATTAGCTCTTATAACTTCTCTATAATAGTTCTGATAATACATCTTACATTTCTCTTTGTTAGCTTCTCTCATTTCTGGGTCTTGAAGTCTATTTCTGACACATTCTTTACACCAACTTCTCCTACCATGTGGAGAGGTTTTACTAATAGAATAGTCTTCAAAAGGTAGCATTCTACCACATTTGGGGCATCTTTTATACTGTATGCCATCAATAATCTGTATCTCTAATCTTCTCATATATCTTGTAGCTTAATTACTTTAATATTGATTTTCATTTGTTCTTGATTTTAATCTGTTACTTCTTTTGAATAAGCAGTATATACTGCATTTAATTCTACATCATCCTTTACAGAATCCATAGTAGCCATATACATAGCTTTTGTCCTTGTTCCACCTCTACTTAATGCAGCAGCTTCAATCACTTGAGAAGTTTTACCACTATTCTTGAAAGGAACACTTACACCATTTGTCATGGCAGAAAGCTCTTTATACCATTCAACATACATAGGGTCAATAGTCATGGTATCAAATTTGATACCTAATTCACTTGCCTTCTTAGCTTCTTCTCTCCAATCAATCTGGGCATTACTTATAATACCCTTGTAGCTGTAACCTACCTTGTGAGGTGCTGCATCAGCAATTAATAATACTGCCTTAGTAGAACCCTCTCTCCATGCAGTTTCCTCCGTGATTTTCTTAATGACCAATTCATAGAATTCATCACCATCCCCACCACTTGTATCCTGAGCTTCATTAATAAACTTGATGATTTTGTTTTCATCATTAGTAAGGTCTAATACTTGGTAAGCCTTACCAAAGTTATCCTTGCTCCTCATATCACAATAGTCACCAAATGCTACTATACCAATCCTTAAATCAGGATTAGAACTGAATAATTTGGGAACCAATGTTTCTTACTGTCAATGTCTGCCTGCATTTCTGCATTCAATTTTGAAGCATCTTCATGTGCTTTCTTAAACATTGATTTCTCCAGTCAGCCTTTCCTTAAATGAAGGCTTCGCAATAACTGCTTGTTTCTTACTTCCAAATGCCATTGTTTTTTTTTTTAGTTATTAATCAGGATTGGCTTCATCATATAAATCCACCAAATAATTTCTTCTCAAAAACTCCATGTGTAATGGATGTGCCAGTTCTCTTGCTTGAGGATGAGCACTGCCTGCATCCCTCAACTCAAAGAAGTGTTCCCAATCACTTGCAAAACCAGTTACTACCAGTTCTGTTTTCAAGCTATTAGGTAATACAGCTCTTGCTTGTTGTGGTTTCCAGCCATTATTGATAAGATTGAAGTATTGTACCTCAGAAGAAGCAAGACTAAATAAGAAGTACAACTCATTCAAGTCCTCTTGTGTATAAGTAGGGTTACTTAAACTACCCATTTGAATAAGAAGTTCTTGAGAGTTTTGTTCTCCTAACTGTCTTTCATCTACCCAAGGAGGTAGGATAAAAGTAAGTTCATTACCAAACTTATCCTTACTATAGTTACAATATCTTGTACTTTCCTGAGCAAAGGACATTACTCTATGTCTTACAAATTCATGGGATACTCCTCTGTCACATACAAAGTGAACAGTAATTCTCTTTGCATGGAACTCTGTAGGTTCACACAGGTATTGTAGGTCATCAATCCACTCATTTTCTATAATAACTCTATAATTACTGGTTATATACCAATAGTCATTCTCACTATTATTCATTACTACAGAGTAAGGATTGTCTATATACTTTATAACTATAGGTTCATTAGAGAACTCTCCTCTATCATCCATAGTTCCATAAGGAATTTTAAGATACACTGTACCATGCTCCAACATAGCACCATGACCTGACTTAATCATTCTTTCCACAAACTCCTTAGCAGAGTCTTCTGTTATCTTATCCTCAGATTTATAACATACTCTTCCTGCCCTTTCAATTTGTTTATAAACTCCTTCAAGACCTTCCTCTTGATTCCATATCTCAAAATCTGGTTTAATTAATCTCATATTTTAATCATCTATTACTACAACTTCATCAATATCAAACTCTTTAGGAAACTCGGCATCTTCTACCTTTTTATGAAAGGCTTCCTTAATTTGTTCCTCCTCTGCATCTGGAGGTAATTCAACCTCATCATAATATGATATAGTCACACTTACAAACCTCTTATGTTTTACATCAAGAGGTTGGTTCCAGGGTGCTTTGGGGTCTCCATCAGCTCCTAATGGTACATTACTCATTCTCTTTTCCTTTTTAAGTTTCTTAATATTTATCTCTAAATTATTCTCTCGGATTAATCTGCGAGCAATTACACTTTCAAGGTCATAATGGCATTACCAAATCCTCCACTCACAATTAAGCCTGTATCAGGCAATTCCAAGTTTCTTCCAGCATCATTCATAAAGAATGAGAGGAAGTCTTCAAGTATGCTTCTATCCCCTTTAATCATAAAGTCAAGAGCATTGAAGAACTCCTCTCCTTCCTTGTGTTGTTTTAGAATGACACCTATCTTTTCATTCAATGTCATAATATACCCTTTGCATGAAGATAATATCTAACTATATCCCAATCCACATAAGGTCTATCAGAAATATAACTATGTTTCAAGGGAACTCCTAAAGCTGCATCATCAATATAGATGTGTGCATAAGGTTTAGGTGATGAAGTCCAATCCTTTTGAGTTGGATTTTCATTTACACCAAACAAAGGAATATCATGCTTCTTAAACCAGTCTATTGCATCCTGCAACCCATCACTGGGTAATTTAGCTGGCTTAGTCTTGCCATAGCCAAACTCCTCTGTTTCTTCTGCTCCATCTAACTGATGGCTTCTCATAGTGAACAGTATAATCTTATGACCTTTATCAGTTAATTCTTTTAAGACTTCTGCTGCTCCTATCTCTGCTCCTACTCTTGGGAACTCATGTGTAACACAAGTTCCATCAAAGTCCACTGCTATAATCATCCTTCAATTATTGTTTTATACCTTTCATAAGTCTTTCTTATTACTTCTTCACCAATAGGATTCTCTCTCTTAGAGTCCCTCTCAATACACACCTCAAGAGGTATAAAGAAATCTTTATACTCTATTGAGTAACAATTCATATAACCAAGGGTACTATCAACTAAGTTTTCATAGTATTCTATCTCTTTTGGATTGAAATTCATGTTATCAACAACAATATCATATCCAAATTCCATAGCACTTACTATGAAGTCTTTCTTTATATCAGATACAAGATGTTCTCTACTTGGAACCCAGTATTTACCAAGCATGTTTCTGATGTCATCATTATTGAACCTTACTCTATGCTCTGGGTCTTCAAGTACCCACTGTTTAGCCCATGTAGTTTTACCTGAGCCTTGTATCCCTCTACACAAAATTATCTTACTCATAACCTGCATCTATTTGTCTGATTCTCTCTTTAGCTATGTGAATTATCTTCTCATAGTCAAGTTTTCTACTATCAGTTTCCTTAGTTCTAAGTATCCTTTTAACAATATCTGCATCCCAAGGATTTAGATTATATTCTAACCATATATCCCAAGGTTGAATTTTATGTTTAGCATAATCAGATTGTCCTACATTATAGCTTCTAACATCTTCTTGAGTCTGAGACACTTGAAGAGTATTGGGTAATGAGAAGCTTTTGAAGAAATAATTATACTCCCATTCGTGCTCTTCTTTAGTATCATCTACTAAATAAATACTGGTATTTTTTATTTTAGTTACAGTATAACACTTGCCTACATCAAAGTATAAACTCTTTTTTCCTTCATATATGACCTTATCACCTACTTTTAACATTCCCATTATTACTTTCCTCCCAATCTTCTAATGTTACAAACTTGTCAAGGAACTGTCTCTTTTCCCTGACATAATAATGACCATTCTTGAGACTCATATAGAGAACTGCATCTATCCATTCCCCACTATCCATGTCTTTCATCTTTACTATACCTTTAGCATAATATTGATTCTTGGTCTTAGGATAGACATAGATTCTCTTCTTTTGCTCACAACTTAACAAGTGGATAGTGTAAATAAGCCCACATAGAGCTATTACAACTACCACTGTTACTACCAATACTTTCCAAATCTCCATAATTTCCTAATGTATCCAGAAATCTGCTTTATCACCCTCAGCAGGAAGTTCTACTTTCCTACAGAAGAATGCTCCAGCCTTTTTCATACAATTTTTCAAAACCTCTGTCATTTCATCAGCTATCTCTTCTGGAACCTCTATATTCCATTCATCATGTGCTGGAATACATAACTTTACCTTGAATAACAAATCATGCTCTACAAGATATTCCCATAAGAAGATAGATGCAGTCTTGAACATAGTAGCACCACATCCTTGACAAGGATAATTGATTGCTTGTTTTTCAGATGCAGACTTCCTCTTGAAGAAGTGTCTTACAGGATGTACATACACATCAGCTATATTTACATAAGCCTCTCTGATAGTATCTTTTCCTGCTTTCTTGGTTGTATAATGATATACTCCCACCATAGAATTAAAGTTGTCTCCTCTGGCAAATCTTTGATATAACTCATTCTTCACTTGTTTAGGAAGCAACTTATTCTCTTTACCTTTATAAGATTTATAGGTAGCCCAATACTCTTGATTGAACCTTGCTTTTATACCCATTAATATGTCATAATCATAGATATAAGCCTTTCTTCCACTTGAAAAGTCAGTAATGATATATCCATGCTCCATGACAAACTTTCTCTGTCTGTCTTGATACACTTTCATACCTTTAAAACCTTTCATGTAGTTATTATAAATCTTGTTGGCTTCTACAAGAGGAATACCCTTATTACCATGAATAGTGTTAGCATCACCACCATAATTAATGGCAAATTCAATACCCTTAGCTTCACTTCTCCAATGTTTGAACTTATACTTTACTTCTTCTATAGGACAATTTCCTATTATCTCAGGATAAGACATCTTGGCTACCAGAGAATGAATATCACCACAACCATTATTGAACAAATCAATCATAGCTGGGTCATTGGTTACATCTGCAATGATTCTTGATTCTTGCCCACTATAGTCACAAGAAATCCATTTCATTCCTTTTCCTGCAACAAAGCAAGCTCTTGTCTCACTGTCAGATGGAAAGTTCTGAAAGTTAAGATACTCAATATTGTTTGATTTATCCTTACCTCCTGAACTTAATCTTCCTGTATCTGTTCCCAACTGATTAAAGTTAGTATGTAACCTTCCACTCTTTTCATTTATCTGGTTAATTACATTCTGACCATAAGTAGAAGTAACCTTCTTTGCTGCCTTATATTGTAGATACAAATATGCAATGGTAGATTTATCTTGTTGAGGTTCAATTACTTTTGCCTCAATACTATCCTTCCATTCACCAGTATCCTTATCTTTAGCTAACAAATCAAAACCTAATGATTTGAATAATGGAATTACCTGTTTAGGACTATCCCAATTAATCAAACATTGAATCTTGCTTTGAAAGCCAAGAAATAGGTCTCCTTGAAGGTCTTCCTTTATGTACTTGGTACTTAACCTTGCATCAATAGGAATTTTCCATGCTTCACAATAACCCCTCTTTTGCCCTTTAATGTCTGCTTCTGGGCATCTCTCACCCTTCATCTTTTTCCTTGCTTTCTCAAGGTCATCAGGGTCATCCCATCCTTCTATCTGCAAGTAATGATAAGCATAATTCTCTCCTTTAGCTGAGTTAATAACCCAATTACTAAGTGCATCCTCAAATACTTTGACAGTGAAATTATCAAGAAGCATTTTTCTTTCCCACTTACTTCTGCCTAATAACACACCACAATATTCAGTATATGCAACCCAAGGAACAGACTTATTCTCATACACAAGAGCTGTAACTAATCCTCTCTTCTGGAGTTCTTTTTCCTGTGCATCCATTATCTTCTCCAGATATTTCACATCATTTGCACCATACTCAATAACATCTTCTGAAAGACCAGCCCACATCACCTTTCCACGAACAGTCTTATCCAGCTCAACACCAAGATAATTTTGACCTGCTGCTTTTAAAGCCATAGAATGAATACCAGCAGGAAAGCCCATATACATAAGTTTCTCTGCCAAGAAACCATCATAAACCTGTTTTACAACTACTCTTTGATGGAATAAAAACTTCAAGTCAAACTTGATATTCCAACCAATAAATAGTCTATCAGATTCAAGATAGTCTTTAAAGAAACTTAGGCTTACAGTAGTTATATCAATTACTACTTGAAACTCATAACACCCCAACTGGAGCATTATGAGTTCTTTTGTATAAGGGTCAAACCCTCTGGTTTCAGTATCTAAGCCAACCTTTCTCAAAGGCTTGAGCATGTGTAATGCAGCTTGTGGAGATATTATCTCATACTTGTCAGATTCAGGTAGTATTTGTTGAGTTACTACATAAATCATATATTCACTATTGCATCAATTAACTCTTGCTCTTCTTCTGGTGTGACTTCAAAGGTAATAGCATAACCCTGTCCCATTACATGGTCTATAGATTTAACTACTGCCTCAGCTTCTTCAAGATATTCTCCCTCAACTATCATTGGACCACCTGATGGGTCTATGAACTTTTTCTTCTTATCTGTCAAACCACTCCTAATAGTATATGTGGAAGTCTTTAACATATAAGTGTGTGACTCACTGCCATCTGGCTTAACTAATCTCCTAAGATAGTTGTGTTCCTCTCCTCTTGATTTTAACTCTATTAAGTCTTTCATACCATTGAATATGCTACTAATTCATCAAAATTCAGTACATACCTATACTTCTGAAAGAAAGTATTTCCAATAATACCATGTAAGTTAATACCAAACTCTTGCTTGATATTACCAAATGCTTGACTCAAGTCTACTACTTGGAAATCATCCTCATAGCTCTGACTTCTATATCCTACATTCATTCTTACATACTTAGATTCTTGGATAGTACCCTCTATTCCAAAATGACCTCCACTCTCTCCAGTCTCTTCATAAGATAATCCTTCCAGAGCTGCTTCATTAATTGAAGAATAAGATGCACCAGTATCAAGAAGGAAGTTCAGTTTCCTGCCATTATTCATAAATGTGACAATTGGCAGTTCAACCAAATCCATAGACTCTCTAAATGAAATTCTGCCCACTTTAGGGTCTATCTTCCTTCTATTCATTATTAGATTAACAACTCCAGCAATAATGGCTACACAAGCCAGTACCACTATCATTGCTACAGTTTTCCATACAAACTCCATGTTTCATGTTTTTTTTTTAGTGATTACTTTCCTGTACTACCAATACCACCCCTACCTTCATTTCCAAGGAAATCCACAGGCTCCAGAAGTGGTTTAGATGATAATAGCCATTTTAATTTCTGCCATACAGTAGCAAACTGAGATAATTTAACCTCAAATTGGCATACTCTTGTGCCTTTAGGGATAGTTACAGCCTTGAAAGCATATAGTGGTGCTCTCCATTCATCTGTATCACCATTATAAATAGTGTCAATGAATCCAAGACCATTAGCAATAGTAACTCCCAACTTACTTGGAGCACTACTTCTACTATAAACCTTAGCTACTATCCCCTTGGGAAGTTCAGTTGCAATACCTAACCTTGCAACATAAACCTCTCCTTTCTTCAAAGTCACATCTTCTGCCAGACATAGGTCAAAACAATCTGACTTATCCTCTCCTGTTCTCACAGGAAAACAACCAGAGGTGATTTCTTTTACTTTAATCTTCATATCTTATTTCTTATACTTTATTTTTTTTTTATTGACAAGCCGAGTAATCACATGATTCACAATGTTTGCACCCTGCTTCCCTGATTATTTTACCACCACATTGAGGGCATTTTTCCCCTGCCACTTCCTCATTAGGGATATACTTACTAAGCACTCTACACATAGCTGAACTGAATGAAGTGATATTGTCATTGACTTTCTTTGCAGTCTTGACTATATACTTAATATCTACTCCATGTCTTAGTAACATAGATGAATACAAAGTAGCTGCATTCTCTTCAACATTCTCATTAGCTAACTCAAGATTGTCTATATGAAAGACATCTGATGTAAAGCTATAGTGCATCTTACTTACTTTAGTTATAACACCTTTATGAGGTTTAAAGCTGATAGGATTCCTTGGTCTGAATGCAAAGACTTCATAAGGTTTACCTTTTAACATACCTACCAAGATGATGAATTGTTCACCTCTTGCTTTAATCAAATAGGCATCAGCTTCAAGTTCTTTAGGTCTTTTAGGAGCCTGTCTTCCTTCAATAGTCTTAGGTTTTTCAACCTGAGTTAATACACCTTCCCTACATCCATCTCTATAAATAGTGATACCTTTCAATCCCTGCTTCCATGCTTCAATATAGATGTCAGCAATCTCTTCTTCTGTAGTTTCTCTATCCAGATTAACTGTGCTACTGATACTGTGAGTGATATATTTCTGAACTACTCCCTGTAATTTAACTCTCTGTCTCCAATCAATCTCTGGTGCTGTAGAACCATAATAAGGACTTTCTTTCCAGACTTCCTTCCATACTCCCAAGCTCCATTCATTGACTTCTGACTCACTATAGTTCATAGTTTCAACTGCCCATCTCTTCAAGTTAGGATGAACTACTGTAAATAAGGTGTATTTCTCACCTACTTTATCTACATAATCTACCCTATCATTTTCAGACATACACTTTCTCTTCCTTTGATAGAAAGGCATGAATACAGGCTCAATACCACTACTTGTGCCAGCCATGATACTTACAGTTCCAGTAGGAGCTACTGTTGACCAACTTATGTTTCTTCTACCATACTTCATCATCTTTCTAAAAGTATCTCCATCAAATTCCTTGATAAATTGATACCAGTCATTGCCATAGAGTTCTTCTTCTATATTCAATGTAGGAAATGCCCCCCTCTCAATAGCCATATCACTATTACTATCAAGCTGACCTTTGAACATAACTTTCATTAGTTGTTCAACTTGACTAATCCCTTCATCAGAGTCATACTTCAAACCTAACATAGCTATTGCATCAGCTAAGCCAGTGAAACCTAAACCAGCTCTTCTTCCTTGAATTGCAGTTTCCTTGATTTTACTCCATAGCTTGAACTCAGTATCATCAGTATCATTCTTTACTGTATCAATAATCTTATCAACAGCTTCAATCTCCAAATCAACCAAATCATCAGCCAATCTCATAGCCTCATAAGAGTGCATGTAGAGTAACTCTTCATCAATGTGAGCCTTATCTGTAAATGGGTCTACAATATAACTTGCTAAGTTAATATGAATCAACCTACAGCTATCAAATGGACCCATTGGTATTTCACCACATGGATTTGTCCCCACCATTCTAAAGTCTTCATAAACTCCATCAGGAGAATAGTTGTGCATTGCTCCTTCAAACATAATCCCTGGTTCAGCAGTATTCCAAGCACAGTGCATGAGAGTATCCCATAACTCCCTTGCTCTTACTTTCTTGAAGAAAGAGTTTGGATGGTCATCATCTGAGAAGAACCATAATTCATTATATGGCATCTCTTCAATCATAAGACCTTGAGGTACACTTTCATCTACGGGAAATCTAAGGATATAATCCTTATCATTCTCAACAGCCTGCATAAATTCATCAGTAACTTTAACTGATATATTAGCTCCAGTTACCTTAGTTAAGTCTTGCTTCTTAGTAATGAACTCTTCAATGTCAGGATGATTAATACTCATACTTAACATAAGGGCACCTCTTCTTCCATTCTGAGCCACTTCATTGGTTATATCTGAACATACATCCATGAAAGATGCTGCACCAGTTGAAGATTTAGCAGCATTATTAACTCTGGCTCCTCTTGGTCTAAGTTGAGATAAGTCATAACCAACTCCACCTCTTCTCTTCATAAGTTGAGCTTGTTGGCTTCTTGTCTTCATTATCTCTGCATAACTATCTTTAGGACTGCCTATTACAAAACAATTACTAAGACTTACCAATGCTCCAGTTCCACAACCAGACATAACTGAACCTCCAGGTATAATATACTTGAAGTCCTTGAATAACTGATAGATAGCCTCTTCATCAAGTTGTGGTCTAACATAGCCATAGTTTGATAAATTACTAAAAGCCCTATTTATATTACTCTTCCAGTTATAATTACTCTCTACTCTTGCAAATTCCTTAGCTAACCTTTTGTGTGTATCATCAGGAGTTTGTTCTCCTTCTGCTGCATACTTATTCCTCCAAGTTGAGGCTGCCAGTTCATCCCCTTTAAAATATTCTAACTCTGTCATGCTGGTACTAAATTCTTTATTTCCATAATACAATCATTTGCCATCACTTCCTTACTATATTTCAAGTTAGGATTAGTAAGATAATAATTTAGGTCTGTAAGAATCTTCCTCCAATCCCTATATATCTTACCTGTTTCATCCTTTAAATCTACCATACCAAAGTTTCCATAGAATTCCCACACAATAGGAGCAATTGTCCTTCTGTTGATAACAATGAATTGATAATGTTGAATCTTGAACTCACTGAAATAGGGGTCTCTCTTAATACATTCTTGAAGAATATATGTATATAGCTTAGCTTGAATATCATATCTCCAGTGAGCAAAGGAGTCTTGAAAGTTCTCCTCAGGATACCCAGTAGTCTTTAAGTCTATTGGATAGATAATCTTATTATGGTGGTCCACAATAAGTTCATCAAACATACATCTCACTGGTATTCCATTCCATTCAGCTTTGAATTTCAATTGAAACACCTTCTCAATATCAGTATTCCAAGGGTCTATATAAAAGAAATCCTTGGTTATTGAGTTGGTTCTTAATTCATCAACACACAGAGACACATCATTATAATCTTTTTGGGATAATATAGTCTTGTCTCCTGCCAGTGCAAGTAGTGAATAATACTCATTGCAACTCTCTTTTACCTTCTTTATTCTGGTAGCTTTATAAGAGTCTCCTGCATAATATCCATTGGCTACAGCCACACTACTAATCACTTCATCATCAATAGTATCTACCCTTCTGTGTGTATCTCCATACTTGGAGAATAATACTTTGGTAATACTTATCAGGTTATCTGATAGATTAGGGAATTCACATACAATGAATCTCTCAGCAAAGGCTTGTTCCCCATCAGTAAGCATACAATCCACTGCACTACCAAATAATAATGCTGGACTATCTACCTTATCAAAGAGAGAACTGAGATTTCTCCATCCTTCCCTTTCAAATCTTGATAATGTAGAGTAACTGATTGCAGGGTCTTTCCTGTACTCTTCCTCTGTTACATTCCAAGATAGTTCTTTAATACTCTTCATCATAGTATTCCTCCTCTATGTCTTCTTCCCATTCATTACTGGGAACTTCAAGCTGGGTTAAATATACATCTACCTCAGCCTTTAAATTACTTAACTCTGTCAAGTCTACATCAAGGTACTCTTGTTTAGGATTTTCACTCTTGATATTCTTCCTTGTCTTGAATATTGCTGAATCTACTAAGTCCTTGAGTGACTCAAAATCTCTGCTCTGAATAAACTGTTCACCTAAAGTTATATCACTCTTGGGTAAACTGTTGAGCAATTTCCTCATTCTTTCTATGGCTTTCATCTTTAATAATTTGAATAAATTCTAAGAGTTGTTTCTTAGTAAAGACCTCAAAGATAAGATAATTTTCTTTATCTGGCAAATTCTCTATATGTTTCCTGAACATCTTAAATTTGTAAGGAAACACATCATTGACCTGTCCTTTTACTTCAATAATTACCTTTAAGCCTTGATACTCCATGTAGAAATCTGGGGTATAAGTAATATTAATTAGCTTCTTAAGGTTTAGTATTGTAGCCTTAGCTTTATTACGGGTGTAAAAAGGTACAGTAGGTCTAAACCCTTCCCAGATTGTATAAGTATGGGTTTCATATTCAGGCTCAAACCCATGTTGAAGCAAGGTCCTATAGACCATTGCCTCAATCTTGGATTTAAACTTTATGTTACCATACTCTTCTGGAGTGGCATTCCTAATTCTCCTATTATTATAACCATTTCCATTTGTAGCCACCTGCACTTCTTCTCTTTCCATTACAGCATTCTCCTATCTTTGAATTGTTAATACCTGTAAGAGCCTTAGCTTCCAAAACTGAATTAAATTCTTCTATAATTTCCATGTTAGAATTACATTTAGCTACCCTCTTAGATTTAGTTATACTTAATGAACAACTCCTTTTATTAATTCCATTCCCATAATTAACATTATACAAACAGTCACACCACTCAAGATTCTCAACAGAGTTATTAGCTTTGTTTTCATCCTTATGATTTACTTGACTGTAATTGTTGGGGTTAGGAATAAAAGATTCAGCAACAAGTCTATGTACAAGAAAATGCTTCTTAACTCCATTATTACAAAGCACTACAAATTTATAACCAGCACTTTGAGTACCCTGAGAAATCTCTCTTGATTCTCCAGTGTGGTTATAGTCCATAGATATTACTGAACCTAAATTGCTCACTATATACTTAGGAAAATCAGGAATACTTCTGTATTCAATCCTTCTGTTTTCCACCTCTTTTAAATAATTGTTTCATAGGGTCTTTCAAGATGTGTTTAGCTGTAAGAGCATCATCCAATGTTCTGAATGCAGCAAAATTCTTGAAGTTCTTGATTTTATTCAAGTCCTTGACCTTTGTTATTTCTCCATTTAGGCAGCTAATAACATAAATCTCCTTGCTATTCTCAATGTGGTTATCATACTTCTCATCAAGCACAATAGCTACTTCTCTCAACAGAATTGAGAATACAGCAGCAGGATAGATTGTATATAGATTACCAAGGTACTTCCTCAGATTATCTACATTACAATGAATCCTTCCAGCAAGGTGTTCCAGATAGAAGTTAGGGTCTATATGTTCCTTCATCTTCTACTTCCTTGATTACACCTTCTTCAATAAGGAATGGAATACTTTTCTCACAGATAGTCACAGTATAAAATGGTAGGAAACCATAAGCACTGTTCATCCCAAAGGCAAGTGTTCTGCCCATTTCCCCTTCCTTACCATTCTCCACAAAAATAAGTTTCTTCATACTTTTTTTTTTTGTAAATTAATACTCTGAGAACCATATAATTGGCTCTCCATATTTTTCTTTAGTTAATTTGCTCACCTCTTCAAATACAGTAGATGGCATCCTTTCTTCTTGCCTTGCATAGTATGCAGGATGCTTCTCTTCAAGTATTATATTGGTATTCTTATTGATATAAGGCTTAAGTGTCTTAGCCTGTTCACCAAAGAGAACATATATAATACCAGTCTGCCACTCTGATAGATTCTTTAGTAACTTGGTCATGAAAGGTCTCCACATCATTATGTGGTTACCTATTTTATTCACTTCACAAGTCAGTGCAGAATTAATCATTAGTACTCCTTGTTTAGCCCAACTCTCTAAAGTGGGGTCAAAGATAATACCATTATGTGGAATTTCAAAATTAATGCAAGCCTCTTTAACTATTTCAAGAGAAGGAGACAACTTAGTCCCCTCCTTGTTTCCAAACAGGACACCAGTAGCCACATCCTTTTGTGGATATGGGTCTTGCCCTATCATTACAACTTTGAGATTATTGTAAGGGCATAGATTAAAAGCCTTAAATATATCAGGATATGCAGGACAAAGTAAGTCTCTTTTAATTAAACTTACCTGTCCTACTACCTTATTTAATTCTTTTATATCTATAACCCTTACCCATCCACCAAAATATTCCTCAAATGTCATACTATATAGGTCATTTGTACAACCTCATCAAGGTGCTCCAGAAGGTAATCATTCATAGCCTCATTGCTGAATGTAGAAGGAGTTGGCTTTTTAGGTTTTACTATGAACCTATCAGTCACATCAGCTACTACTATCTCAGGTAATGGCTTAGTTACTTGAACAAAGCCATTTTGATTCCTTATAGCAATATTAATATCCTGAGCAGTAACTCCAATATTATTTGTATCTACCATGATACCCTCCTGTACAAATGCAGGAATGACTGTCTTAATGATGCCTTTCTCAATCAGACCATTACTTACAAAGACCTTTGGATTCACATAGATTCTACCAGTTTTGTAGTATAGAATTCTATCCTCCATAACTCCATGAAGTGTGTACAGTATTAATAAGTTATAATCTTTGTCAAGGATATAACCATTACCACCATAATACACCTCACCAGTGTTAGTTGTAATCTTCATAAGCCTGTCTCTATTATTATTCATCTGGAATGTCTTGAAGATTGCATTTGCAGTTCTTCTTGATTGAGGATAACTATTCTCAAATAAAGCAACAGCCATTTCCTTTAAACTATTAGGCTGATTGTAGTTACTCAATAACCCTTCCTCAACCTTGTACTTACACATTAGTGGAACATCAATCTCTGGTCCACTAATATCTACTCTTAAGAATAGATTGAATACATTATGGTTTTCAAATGCAAGATTAGGTTTAATATGGTCTGGGAATTGAATAGCACCTCTATTCAGGAATATATTATGAAGTTGCCAGTTTAATTGTGCACTTATTGCCATTACATTTCTACTTTAAAGTACATTGTATCAGCAGAATATTGAGTCATAAAAGGTACATCCCTATCTATAATAGGATTACATTCATTAGCCACGAAGTTTACAAACAGATTAACCATTACTGATGCAATCATATTTGCCATGAATGTTGTCTGTTTGTAGCTACAGATAGTTTCATCTGCTGCTGCATCACTGAACAACCATCTATTCTTATATTCAACTATAGCTCTTTCATCATTGCCTTGAATGGCAAAGACTTGAAATTCTTCTGCTGCCAATCTACCATCAATGAATAAACATTTAGACCTCTCTCCCTCAGGTTTATTACCTACATGCTCAAGCCATTTATCAAAGAACAGGCTCCTTGCTTCCATGTTATCAAAGCCACAAATCATAATATCTGTAGCTTCACTCTCAGCAGTAAATCTTTCTTGATATGCTACACTGTTATAGTAGTTTGCATATACTTGTAACATCCTATGAAGGGAGCTAACCTTTGCTTGTCCTAAGTCACCACTACCATACAATTGACCAGACATATTAGCCTGTTCAACTATATCTGGGTCATATAAATATAGTCCAGCAGGTTTTAGTCTTGCAAGTAGGAAACCAACATAACTTCCAATACCTCCTACACCAGCTAATGTAATAGTCTTAGACTGAATGGCACTATACCAGATAGCTCCACTGAATCTACTTGTAGCTTCATCTACAAGCAAACTACCTGAATTGGGTGGAATCACTACTTCCTCAGCAGCTAATGCAGCTTCAAGTAATGCCTCTCCTTGTTCATCAATCTCTACTGGAGCATCCTGTAGAGTCCCTGAATGAACAGTCTCCAAATGTTCATCAACCATTTGGTTTATAGCACTTTCTAATACTTCATCTTCCATAATCAAATAATATAATCATCCATTAATTTGATATAAACACTTAACCAAGGATTCTTTGGTAATTTCTCAAGCTCTTCTCTTACATCATGTGCCAATAATGCAGCCATAGTAGAATCATCATTATTAATAACTGCCATGACATCTCCATCATAGGTATAATTAATAAGATAATCTACATAGTTTGATGCAAAGTATTCAAACTCTTTGACACTTCCAAATCTCCTTCTATAAAGACTCTCCATAGAATTAGCCCACTTCTTGACATCAACTGCACTTTCATTTGAAATGATAATACTTGATGTAACAAGTTGCCTTACAATAGATTGCACTATGTCTTCATCTACTGTTACAACACCATAAGGAATGTCAAGATTCTCTTCCTCAGGCTGGTCAAAAGGCAATTCACCTTGTTTAACAGGTAATTGCTTAGCTTCATTAGCTTTATACCAGCCTCTTCCTTCTTCCCCATAGTATTTATCTTTATCCATAGGAAATGTACTCCCCACTTCCTTGGTTGGGGCAATGTTCTTTCCATAGTTACCATATTGAGGATAACCACCTTTATATACAGGAGTAATAGCCTTCTTCTTAGACTCTTTGATTTCCTTAAGCCTCTCCATCATTTCAGTCTCAAAGTCATCAGTTGTATCCTCAAATACTATATCCAAATTGAACCATTCAAGTTTCTCTTCTTCAATATCAAAGGTCTCTACTCCCTCTCTCACTTCACCATTCCAAGTAGGATAAGTGTATTTCTCAGATACAGTCTGTACACATTTGTACTTCCTTGTAACACCAGCAGTATATTTACCTGCATTATTCACAATTAAGGATACAAAGTGAGCCATATCATTACCTTCTGCACTCAGGGTGGCTGTGTCAGTACCACTAAAGAAAGTAGCCATATTATTATGACTATGGATTAATCCTTGGTATATTCCCTCTTCCAATAATTCAGGATGGTCTACCATATATGTAGCCATATCAGGAGATACATTGAACTCAGTATATGTACTTGTACCAATGTCCATTTGGAACAAATCTACACATCTAATAGTTATGGACTTATCTTCAAAAGCTCCCTCAACTTTATAGAACAAGACACCTGACCATTCTACATCCCAAATGTTCTTGCATAAAAATCTTATCTTTTTCTCAACCTCTGCTGGGATGACAATCTTAAATATATCCTGTCTGTGGACTAACTCCAGCACTGGTTTCACTTCTTTCTTCTCTTCCATATCCATAATTTAATATTCTCAACATGCTACATACAATAGCTTCAATATATTGTAAATTCAGTATCCTCGTTCTATTAAGAGACTCCTCCTCTGAGGATAGTACTCCATCAATAGTCAAGGTAATTTCCCTACCTTTGAATGTACAGATTTTCTTTCCTACATATCTCTGATAGTCATCACTACTACCCCTTCTTACTGCTCTTGGTATATAGACTTTACCATTGGTTATAATACACTCCTTGATAATACTATTACTAACAAGGTTAGTATAACTAATATCAAAAGTATGCTTGTTATATTCAGTATTATACCAGCTAATAAATTCATTACTGATAAGAACCACTGTATCAATGAAGGACATTCCTATCCCATAACTTCCATTACTATAGTTGAACCTAATCTTCTTAGTCTCCAGAAGGTATTTAATGAATAGCTTGAATTGCTCTCTTCCAAAGGCACTATTCCAAGGAACCACACCTCTAAGAGATTGCATAGAGAATTTATCTTTAGCATCTCCCATCTCTGGTGCAGGAATATTCTCAAGTCTGTGGTATGGAACTCCATCAATAGATTCTACTCTTACATACCTATCAAGCTCCAGACATAATAACTGCCAAATGGCTTCATCATATCCTATAGCTAATGTAGAAAGAGAAGAATTGATAGGTCCTCTACCAGTACAAGGTGTTTGGAAATTCTCAAAGTTGTTTCTTGGAATAGAAGATACATGACTGTGCATATACTCTCCCTTAAAGTGGTTTAGTGGATAATTAGACCTGTTCACTCCAAAATATCCCTTACCTTTTCCCTGCCAATTAAATGGAACTTTAAGCCATAACTCCTTAATATCAACATACTTATCATACTCATTTGTAATCCTTACTGTAGGAAAATAAATAAGAATAAATAAGCCATTGAACATAGTATTAGCAATCTTCTCCTTTATTATTGGCAAGAAATATTTAGCCAATGCAGAGTCACTTACAACAGTTTCATTATTAGCACCTTCTGCTGTCCAAAAGAGATTTATTATATCTCGGTCCTCTTTATTCATATTTTGGTAAGCAGAAGAATCTACTATATTACTCCATTCCATGAATGTTCCCAAGGGAGTTACACTAAGGTATGTATATAATCCATCCTCAGTAGGAAAACCCTGCATATCTACTCTCCCTTCACCAAAGAAGTCTTGAAAGAACTGTAGGATTTGATTTGGTCTTTCCATGATACTATCATATAGTTCATGGACTTGTTTCTTTATTTCTTCGGTCATTGCATGATAAAGAAATGAGGGGGAAGGCTTATTCAGCCTCCTCCCTCACTGGTTTCTACTTAATGAACAAAGTCAAACATCTTGTTTATTTCTGACCTTGACATCTTTTCAGGTTCTTTGTAATCTGTACCTTTCAGTTCAGCCATAGCTCTGTTATAGGTAGCTTCTTCGATGGTATCACTACCATAAAGACCTTCCAACAGAACTTCTAATGCACCTGCAACATTACCTTCAGGAATTGAACTTTCCTTAGATATTTCTACTTCTTTTGTAGCTTTCTCTTCTACAACTACTTCCTTCTTCTCTTTTACAGGAGCAGGTTTTGAAGAGCCTTCACCCAACAGGTCAATCAAGTCCTGAGTTTTACACATAGTGAAGTTCTTTCCGAACCTTTTTACACACTCATCCTGCAAGCCTCTTGCCTTGATTGCATTGTAGGCTTCTGCCCTTGACATAGCACCAGACTTGATTTTCTTTTCAGGTGCAGTCAGCAGGAATGTCAAATCATTTACTACCTGTCCTTTATAAGGAATGTTGGTAGGAAGGATAGAAGCATCATCTTTCAATTCTGCTCTCAAATGACCTTCAAAGAATGTCATTCCTTCATATTCAATACCTGCTTCTCTCATTTCTCTTTTCAACTCACCCAGTGTAGTTGCAGTAGATGCTTGAATAACTTTTTGGGACTGAGTTTTGTTGTTGATGATGGTTACTTTTCTAAATTCCATGATTTTTTTTTTTAGTGATAAAACATTACCTATTAAATAGGCTTAAAATTATTTCTCTGAATTGTTCTTTGTCTCCTATTGTTTTATAGAGGTCTGAGACATCTTTTCCTCCTTCAAAATGTGGCAATACTATGTTAGTGAACCCAGTGGATGCTGATAGTTTCTCTCCATCTATGAGACCAGCTTTATCATTATCCAATAAGATAAATACCTCCTTGTATCTTCTTTTGAGTTCATTAATAGCAGTATCACTAATACCATAGCCCTCTCCTTGAATAGCCAATGCTGGTATCCCAGTGTTTGCCCATAGACATAAAGCATCTTTCATTGAGGAACAGATACATATCTTATCCCCAAATTCAGGTACTTTAGTCCATAAGCTAATTACTGACCTATCATGCCTGTTGGACCACTTATATCCTTTCTGATTGAATGGTTGATATATCTTTAAAGTGACTTTTCCTTCCTTATATTCTACATAAGCATAAGCATATTTATCTGCTGGGAAGACCATTCTGTTCTCTCCTTTTATGATTATTTTATAGGATATAGGATAAATGTCAGCATATTTCAACCACTCTAAAGTGATACCAAATGAAGCCCAATACTCAAGGTCATACTCTCTCCATTCCCTTGTCTTACATTGTAAATCAAGGTTAGAACTGTACTCCTTAGTAGTGACAATCTTAGGTTTACCTAATGCACTATAGCCATTAGTCTTAGTAATCTTGGGTAAGTCCTCCCAAACATGTGCAAGCACATCATTGTAATTCTCCCCCCAATACTTACCTAATAAATCAAATGTTCCTCCTCTATCTTTTGTAGCCAAGTCTGTCCAATGTATCTTCTGACCATCTATGCTATAAAAACCAAAGGATGGATGGTTATCAGGTCTTAATGGACTTGATATAATTGTTGGTATCTTGTCTACTCCAAAATAATAGTTCAGAATATCTAACTCTGATACCTTTGATAAAATCTCTTCTAATCTGATATTAGGTTTACCAATACTAATAGCCATAATTCTAAATCTTTATGTTATTAACCCCAAGGAGTTGCTGTAGGAGCTGTTGCTGCTCCTAATGGGTCATTGTCAGGTGCAGTAAATGAAGTAGCTTCTACTACATTTTCATGCAAAGGTTGTGTAGAGAACTCTGTATTAGGAGCACCACCTGCATTCTGAAACTCAGTGATTGCAGCATCAATCCTACTGTAATCTGTTACAGCATTCTTAGCAAACTTCCTTGTAAATACAGCCTGATACTGTCTTGTACCATTCTCATTATCTACAGTTCTGATACCTACTGCACCTTTAACTGTATATGCTGCAGCAAGAGTAACAAGCTCTTTAAGCTCTTTTACATCACCCTTGAACAGAGCTGCCATATCCAGAGAAACCTCACTGTCAGAGGGGTCTTCCTTCATAATCCACTTACCATCTTTATAGTTGGCAGGATTAGGAATATTCAACCACTGAATAAGGAAGTCAACCAAGAATTCCTCACCCTGCCATGCAGGTCTATAGTCAGCACTGATATTGGCTGGTCCAGAAGAGTATTGTGGAATAGACTTGGACTGTACTTCTTCTTTTGTAGCCCATGCAGTTCTACCAAACTTATCAATAATCTGGCATTTACCACTTGTCTGACCAACCTTATAATCCTTAGTCAATATAAAGCTGATAGGAATAAGCAATTCAATACCATTGTTCAACTTAGCATCAGGAGCAGTCTTTGCATAGAATACCACCCTTACCTGTTCCTTACCTTCATCAGTTTTACCAACATATTCAGGGTCATTCTCAATCTCTCTACCTGTGAGAGCTTCTAATTCTGCCTTAGTAGGATTTACAGCTACAATATTGAATGCAGCCATACCTTTGTACATCTTGAAAGAACCTTCAACTGATTCTTTACCTACCTTAACAGCCATGAAACTTTTGTTTAAATTCTTCATCTTAAATTACTGATTTTACGTGATTAATCTTTGAAAGGCATTTCATCTGCCACTTCTCCAAATGGATTTGCAGGTGCTGCCTCTTCTGCCAATGCAACTGCCTCAGATGCAGGTACTTCTACCTCTCCTACAACCTCTTCTGAAACTTCTCCTTCTGGAGCTGCTTCTGTTGCCTCTGCTACTGCCATGATACCAGCAAGAACTTCCTCAGAAGTAAAACCACCAGTCATAGTCTTGATAGGAGCTTCAAAGCCTTCAATGGCTTCATTGATTACACCCAGTTCTTCCTGTGCTTTCTCAATCTTCTCTACCAGTTTGTCCCTTTTGGTTCTCAAACTCTTAGTGTTCTGAGCTGTTCTCTTTACAATTGCAAGCTCAAATCTTGATAATTCTCTGTTCATAATGTTTAATTTATTAAAATTATTTGTCTTTGTCCCATATTATTGGGTTTACTTTGTAATTTATTTATGGTGTATTTCTTTTCATAATACTCTAATGCTTCCATTAAATATGGCTGGAGCATACCTATTCCCATAATAGTCTGTATAAAAGTTACAGACAATTTAGGGTCTTTACCATGCTCAGTGCAATAATCTAATAGAAGATTGGCAGCATCTTCTCCAGTCAGTCCACCAAAGGCTACAAGCCTACTAATCCTGACTACTTCATCCCTATCCATAATATTCCTGTGCTTTCTCAACTACAAGACCCAAGTCATTGGGAATATATAGAGGAAACATGCCAACAGGACTCTTTGCAGGATATACTCCATCATCATTGGTAACAAATTCTCTGATGGATTTCTTCTCTTTGGAATCAAAGGAAGATTTACCATAAAGAACCACTTCAAACTTACCCTCAGGAGTAATATATGAATCAACCATGTTACCAGTACTCTTATATTTATAAGAGATACTATCACCATTCTTGTCTTTATATTCCTCATAATGAGCAAGACAAATCATGTTCTTATTTTCTGGCACAAGATTGATTGCATCAAAGATTAACCCCATTCCATAACCAATCTGTTTAGGAGTGTCCCAACCACCTTTCATTGCATTCTTCATATAGAAATCCTGACTGATATAATTCATATCATCCAGTACTATATTGGTGAATGGGGATTGAGGACTGGCTAACATCTCAATGATTTGAGCAACTTCTTTCGCATCATTGGTTATAATCCTGTTACCTTTACCAATCTCCTTAAGAGTAGTAACTTGATACTTACTTCCACCCCCTCTAAAAGGCAAGGGCTTATTCACACAACTTATCAAATAAGTCACTTTAGGGTCTAACCCTTTCAATCCAAGCTCTGGTATCTCTCCAATAGAGGTTGATTTACCAAAGCCTGACTTAGCTAAAATCAATGCTTTCATTCTTCTTATTTAAAAATTTAGTCTGCAAAGGTAATCAATTTAATCAACCTATGCAAATTCATCTTCCACTTCCTTATTCTGGCTTTTCTTATAGAGACATTCATGAAAGTATAGTTAGTCCTCCTTCTTACAACTGTCTCAATATATCCAAGACACCTTTCCAGTTCAGGCTTATTATTGGGTAGTGGAAGCTCAGTAAATGTACTCACTGCTCCATCAAAGAACAATGGACATATTTGACCTCCTGCTCCATTATCTCTATCCTCAATAACCTGCATAAACCTTATATTGTTTTTGAATTTGGTCACATCATAACCTTCATATTCCCTTAGACCATACTTAAATGGACTATATAAACCAAGCACCAGATTTGCATCTCTGGTGGTAGTCTTACAATCTGCAAGACCATCTGATGAAGGCATCATCTTATTCAACTTCTGATTCTCAATTCCTTCCTGAGCCTGAGCTTGATGCTGGATTGCAGTGATATTGAAATCAAATTGGTCTCTCTGAGTGATGAAATACTTACTCATCTTCTCAATAGTCTGCATTTTGTTCATACCACTTTCTGACATCAGATTTGAATAGTTGTCTAAGATAATTTCAACATATTCATCCTTGTCATCTGGTTCATAAAAGTCTATAACCTCTCTTTCCTCCTCAAGTCCAGCTTCATTCTTCATGATAACCTTCTTGAAGTGGAACTTTCCTCTACTCAAAGCAAAATTCCTACAATACTTGTTGATTCCTGTAGGATTTCTCTCAGAGTCAATATAGATTACAGTCTCCTTGAACTTCTGAATATATGTTACATATCTTTCAGATGCAAGTAAGTCTAATATCTCTTGAGGAACTGGTCTATCAGCAGAAGTACTCTTCAAGTCAGTTGGACTTATTCTTATTCTATCAAGCCTGAATAACAGGTGACATAAGAATTCATAGAACTTTTCTTCCTTACCCATTTCAAGGGTAAAATAGAGTATCTTCAACCTTAGTTGGTCAGGGTGCTCAATTGCATAGAAGAAGGGTTCATAAACAAGCATATAGTCAGCAAGTTTTGATTTACCAACCTTTTGATTTGCAGTAATAATGTTATACCTTCTTTTCTCTATTCCTGGGAGCCACACTCTTAATCTTGGGAAAGACAATGGAATACAATTTATCTTGCCATCCAGTATCCTCTGTCTTCGGAGTATTAACTTCTCCAGTGCCCTATCAAATGAATCCTTCTCTTCCATAGCTTAAACCAATGTAGTTGTCCAATTATCAGTAAGGGAGTCTGTTTGACCTTCATTCTCAATATAGTTAGCCAGTTCTGAGATAGGCACTTTAGTATCATCCTTCACTTCTTCTTTCCAAATGAAATATTGAAGTAATCTCATGAACTTATATTCCCCATTGAAGCCAGAAACATAGGCTTGAGTTGCATTAATGATTTGTTCATCAGTGTAATCATTCCCATACTTCTTAAAGAAAGTCTGTAACTTCCTCTTAATGTCAGTTTTATTCCCTCTCCAATACTGATTGTTAAAGTTCTTTCCTTCTGGATAAATGGATTGAAGTTGAGGTACTAATGCTTCAATTCTTTGATTGAAGTCATCAGTCCCCACAGACTTATCAGAGTCAAGAATGATATTATTTACCACATTATTCCCTGTAGAAGTAATAAATAACCCTACAGGAAGATGTGTTTCCCTATCATAACTTGTACTAATAAGTCCTTTTTTCTTCAACTCACTTTCAGCAGCATTGAAATCTACATTGTTTTGAATGGCTATCATAAGTAAGACCTCTCCAAGAGAAACCCCACTCTTTTTAATAACCTTGTCATTCAATGAGATTGTCATACTACTCTCCAATCAGCAATTCAACATGAGCTTCCTCAACTTTCACAGTCTGTTCACAAGCCTCCACAAATTTATTCACAAGTGCAGCACAGTTCAAGAAATATTTCTCAATTTCTCTGTAAACCTTTGCAGCAGTAGCAAATGCTTTACCTTTTGCTCTGGATTCTGCAATCCTCTTACCTACCTCTTCATTGAAGGCATCTTCCTCATTGCATCTTGCAATAGCTCTTACCTTGAATGTGCCATCGAGGTCTTCAAGTGGAAGATTATCCCATATTTTGGGATAAATATCAATCCATGCAGGATGTTTTTGTAACTGCATATCACACTCCAGAACACAAACTACCACCTTCTTCTTAGGATTTACAATATAGCTTGCTTTAGTAATTTTAACTCTGTTTCTCATACTTTTATTTCACTTAAATTTGTTTTCACAACCAACTCTGGATTATAATCCTCAAGCATCTTCTCAACTAACTCCTCTTCCCTTGTACCACTAAAGTATGGGATAATAATGATGGGGTCTTTGTGCCTGAGTATTCTACCCAATCTTTGTTTGATGATAATATCACTGCTGTTCAGATTAGCATATAAACCAACTCTGCAATCTACAAGGTTCATACCTTCATTCAGCATATTACATGCTGTAATGTGGTCCAACTTCTTGTGATTAAACATATCAAGTACCATAGAGGATTCTTTGTTCTTACTGTTAATACAGTTTTCCCCTAATATTTCTGTCTGCTCAATAGAGCTACAGAATGTGAGTACCCTCTCTGATTTCAGCTTCTCCAGAAGAGATAAGATAATAGGGTTCTTTAATTGTGAAAGGAATTTGAGCCTTTGACCTGCAAGGAATAACCATTTTGTCTTTACTCCTTCATTTCTTGTTCTCATATATTGCCTCTTCCAGAACTCTATCTTGTTTCCTAACTCTATCACATACTGTAGTTCAGTACACTTAATATGCACCTGAATAGATTTATCCCTTAAGTAAGACCATCTATCTTTATATAGACATTCTTTGATAATCTTAGCCTTAGGATGCTCAATCACAGTATGTACAGCATGTGTATTATCAAGTTCAAGAGGGATAAGGAACACTCTTGGGTCAGGAAGGATTTCATTGTCTATAGCCTCCTTCATCTTCACTGTATAACACTGAAAATCAGGAAACAACTGACCAAGTTCCCACTTCATATCTCTGGTAACTGTAGCTGAAAGCATGATAGAATGATGTATCTCCATTGTAGATACAAATTCTCTACATCTTTCTGACATGTGTTGCACTTCATCAAAGATGACTACATCCCATTCTTCCTCTACATGTTTATTCAATCCTACATAAGTACTGAATTGTACTCTTTCAAGCCAAGATTCAAGTCCCCATTTGATAAACTCCTCTTTCCAGTTATTTATCAAGACTAATCTTGGGATTACTATAAGTATGCTACTGGGGTTATCCCTTAAAGCCAAATCAATGCCTATCTTAGATTTACCAAAGGAAGTAGGTAATTGAAGCAAGATGCTTTGAGATTTTATCTCAAGAATTTCCTTCTGTATTTCCTTCCTGTCTATTTTGCTCTTCTCTGAATACATAATAATTTTTACATTTGTGTGACTTACTCTTTAACACAGCATAACTTATAACCTGAAAGGCAACACCAATAAAATCCCCTGCTTCTTTTAAGGTGTTATATTTACTAACCAGATTCATATCTAAATCATAAACATAAACCCCTTTCTGCCTTTTTGGGCATTTATATCCTTTCTGATTTTGAGGCAATTTAGCTAAATGTTCTGGAGACATCTTCTTCCCAATCATAGGGTTCAAAGGCATTCTTCCTTCACTAATAGCTTTTCTAACTCCTTCACTTATATGCTCTCTAATAACCTCAGTTACAGTAGTTCTTTTTGCCTCCAACATAATATTATATTCAGGCTTTAAATTATCTATGTAACTCTGTTCAGTCTCTAAAAGGCATTCTTCTGGACACTTTTTCAATATGATGAAATGAAAATTCTCTTCACCATACTTATTCCAAGCATTTTGTAAATAAGAATTAGGGTGATAATTTCCTCTTAAATTAGCTTTATGTTTAAACCATCTACTATAGATATTCTTACTACTACCAATATACTTTTTATTATTAAGAATATTGATTATGCAATAAACACCTGATACTTTACCATTGTTTTTCTTTTCCATATTTAATCATTCTTTGTATTTCTACAAAGATATGACAAATATATGAACTACGCAATAGTATAAATATTTTAGTAACTGGTAGGTAACTCACAGAGTATAGAATTACTCCTTATATTCATTATCTCTTCCTGAGCCTGTTCTCTGTCCATATCTCTTTACTATATTCTTTAGTTTTTCTACATATTGCGGGTCTTCCGCATAACCTATTTTAATCAAAAATTGATAGTAATCATCCGGGGGTTTGTATCTATATTGTATGTAATTGAGATAGGCAACCACACTCTCACTCCAGTGGTCAAACTTGTAATAATCACCTTTGTAACTATTGTAGAGTCCAAATAAGTTATTGTACTCTTTGCAGACCTTAGACCTGAAATGACCTGTCTCAAGAATAGCCTGAGCATATACAATGTTCTTATGTTTAACATTATAATACTCTAAAGCCTCCATAAGATAATCATCAGGAGCCTCTGATAGTAAGAACTCTGGTTGTTCCAATCTCAACACATCCACCTTTTCAGGTTCCTTGTGCTCCTCTTGGTAGTCCATATAGTATAAACCATATAGACCACCAATAAGTAAGAGCATAAGAATATTAATTACTTTTTGTTTCATACTATAACTTGAAAGAAAGCTCTATATTTCAGTGCATAAGAGCTTTTTAATTTTAATCACAATCTTTCCTACATAAGTCTCCCCCTTTAAACTTGGGATATACTTAACAAGATACATTTCTGGCTTCATATTGGAAAATATGAAATATGCTACAAGAAAAGTCAAAAACAGTAAAATGTTAAGAACAGGAATTTGTTCAACAAGAATAATCATGATAAAAAACCACAAGGGTATTCTTACCTCAGACTCCTCCACAACCTTCATCCCATTATAGCGTTTAAAATGGGTATCTTTTATAATACCCACTATTATTATAGTAAGAATTATACCAATAATAAACCAAGTCATGACTATTTACTTATGTCTTTAAATATTGTAGGAACTTGACCATATACTGGTAACTTTCCATCCCATTTCTCAATCCACATCTTCTCAAGAATTGCTGGAGTAAGAGCTTGTTCTCTAAGTTGATTAGCTTCCTTCTCAGCCTTAGCAGCTACAATTAACTTCTCTGCCTCAGCCTTAGCTACAGCTACTTCATTCTGCACTCTCATTGCTTCCTGCACAGCCTTATTCTTGGCATTTACAGCATCTACAATGGTCTGAGGATATTTGAGACCAGATGTCAACTGTTCCAACTGAAAGTTTTCCTTATGCAATGCTTCACTAAGATGTTTTTCAATGGATTTCTCTATACTATCTCTATGACTTACTATATAATCAGTAGTAAAACTATTGAGCTGTATTCTAAAGGCATCCTTTACATAGTTAAGCAGAGTTCCTGTAATAACATCATCAAGCTGCTTTCTGTACTTCTTGAATACTTCTGGAGACTTACCATCCATAATCTTCAAGGATACAGTAGGGTCAACTGTAAACTCAGACCCATCTTGGGCATTAACTGTAAATGGAGCATAATCTACTGTTCTCACATAAGTAGGATACTCATATATCTCAGTAGTAAAAGGATTGTACCACACTCTACCAGTGACAAGAGCAGCTTCTCCAACTCCCTTATCATCCCCATAAAGGCTTACTTTAATACCTTCATGTCCAGCATCAATTCTCTCACAAGATGATAGACTTACCATCCCCATAAAGGCTATTAACAGCCCAATTAAAAACTTACTTTTCATGTTTTCTTTAAATTTATTATTAGACATTTAGCTTATTTCTTATAACTCATCAAACTCTTCTTGGACTTCTGAAATTCTCCTGTTAAGTTTGGCTATAGCAAGAAGCTTGACCTCATCAAAGTTGATAAAGGAATCATCTACACTATAGGTATGTTGTGCTCTATTATATCTTATAGAATCAGAAATTTCAACTATAAAGAAGCACACTCCTCTTTCCCATCTACTTTTCTGGTCTTTAAGTTTGTTGAGCCTTTCAAGAAGCTCTTTACCCTTCTTTACCTTTTCCTCAGTCATTTTTCCTTTTCATTTTAATAGAAGTAAAACACTTGGTCTTGTAGGAAACCAAGAATATTAATGCTAATAAGAAGAACCCTACAATGTTCTCCATTGTGTTGGCTTGTGAAATCATCTCAAAAGATAAGTTAATTCCTAATATGAATGCCACTATCCATATTGAACCTTTAATTATATTCATCATAAATTCTAATACTTTGTCCATTCTAAATCAATAGGTATCTTCCAAGAATCTCTCATAGATAAGTGAACTCCATCAAACTCTTTATGGAACCTGCTTGTTCTTGGAAACTTGAAACTTCTATAGGTATTCTTTGGTTTTCTTCTTTGCCCATTTCTCCATTTCTTTTTAGTTAAAACTCTTCCTTTACTCATAGCTCCAATAGTTTTATGTAAGTTCTTCCACCATCCTTATCATACCACAGCAATAGTATATACTTGTTATAGCTTAGAACTAAATCAATATAAGGGTGATACCTAATAAAAACACTTATTAGTAGGATTGCAACATACAATCCTACTATAATTGATACAAATAACATACTACCTACACCATAAATGATTTAATTATCCAATACAGCATAGGTGAAACTCACTCCACCAAGCTCTTCACATATCCTTTTAAGATGTGCTTCAAGCCTCTGTTTCTTAGTAAGTCTCTCCCAATCTCTTGCTTTCACAAAGTAAGGAGCTTCTTTTCCTGTCATGTAGTCATAAGCATCCATACTAAGATTGAGAGATTGACCAGCAGGTTTACACTTTCTGGTCTTCACATTAAGAATCTTGATGTCTTTCTTGCCATTCTTTTTCACCTCTTCTACTCTCATAGAGAAAGTATCATAACCTGTGCCTACTTTTTCTTCCTCAAGAGCTTTAGCCTGCTCTTGGCTCAGCATCACACTACCTTGTAATGTGACACTGAGACTTACTTTGATTTCATTATTCATCTGAATCTTTATTACCAAGCATAGCTCCCATAAGAAGCATACCCAACATGGCTTCTGGACCTTCACCTGCTAAATCCTTTGCTGTTGTTCTGCAATGAATTTCTGCAAGTCCATAGGCAGAGTACCAAGTAGATAAGTAATTACAATAGCCTTACTTTGGTCATCTTTTAATCTTTTCAATTCAATCAGGCAGTTATCCAATACATCTTCTGCATCAGTATCACCTGTCTTTTTACCAAGGTCAATTACACCTTCCCTCAAATTATCCATTACTTCTTTAGTAAGTGGATTGTTAAGACCTAATTTTTCTCTCATGCTTTCTGCGAAGCTCTTAGCTCCACTCTTTCCATTTTTCATTGTTTTCTTTTTTTTTTAGTAAAACATATCTTAATTATCACATGAATGTGCATAAAAGAAAAGGCTACCAGTAATTAAACTGATGGCCTTTAAAAGATAGAATATTCTACAACACCTTTTGAAATTGTTGCCCCTAAGGGCATAAGTTGATATAAAAATCTACTCCTTTCTTACTTTAATTTACTTTTATTTTATGTATAATATTGAAGTAAGTGTTGTATATCACTAATCTTTGTGTGGGGATGAAAGGACTCGAACCTTTATTTGATAGTACCCAAAACTATTGTGTAAACCTTGAAGTAACTCTTATAATACACTACCCCTTCGGGAGAACATTCATAAGAGGATAAAACTTGCTTTTATTTCACCACATCCCCATTTTGTTTTAATTGTGGAGGGAATTGGACTTGAACCAATGACCCGTAGCTTTCAACATGCTTTTGAAGTAACTCTATTCTACACCAACACATTACTGTGGAACATTGAACAAAGTGTAATTTTCATTTATACTGCTCTACCAACTGAGCTATCCCTCCATAAAATAAAAGACATCATAGAATAGTGCAAAGAGTAATATTGCCATATAACCATTTATGAAGTAACTCTGTGCTTCACTAATGATGTCCTTATAAGAAAATGCCATAGAACATTTAACAGATTGTATAAATCGAGATAAATTAAGAGTTTATTGATGTAAATCTGTAATACACTAATGGCATTGTGAGTTAATGTTGTAAGAACAACTAACAGACTATTGTTTGGTAAACTATATCCATATTAGCTTGAAGTAAGTCTATTATACACTATACAACATTATATGTACTGTTCCTCAAACTTATTCTGCAAGCCTTCTAAAGCTGCAATATAAGTTAGGAAATGTTCTGACCAACCACTAATCTCAGCAGTCCATCTACCTCTATAATTCACTCCCTTTGTATTGGCTGACACATCACAAATGTAATTGTAAGTACCAAAAGGCTCAGGAAGGATAGACTTATTATAGTGGTAATCCACATCCTGTGAATCTGAGAAAATGATGATTCTATCAAAATGAACACCTTTAAACTTAGCTTTACACCAGTCTAAACATTGTTTAGTGAATATACCTCCACCACCAATATTATTTCTTGTGTACATGATTTGCTCGAATACACCAAATCCCTTTTGAGGATATTTGATATGTTCAGATGCTTGCTTTCTTGAAGAATCATCACCAGCAGTTGCTACTAATTCATAGTCTTCACACTGATTAATGGCTAACATAGCCATTGCACATGCTTGGTCCATTCTGTTGAATTGTGACCCACCAGAAGTAAGACTACCCATAGAACCACTGACATCTACTATAAACAGGGTTTTACCTGGAAGTTTAGGTAGATTCTTATATGATTCCAACATAGCATCTTCAATATCCCTACTAAATTCAGGATTCATTCTTTTAGCTTTCAAGAAGTCAAGAGGCAATAACATTGATGATTTAAGTCTTGTCAATCCCTCAACAATAACTCTCCTATCAACATCAGCCTTCTTCATGTTATTTATGTTTCTCAACATAGCCAGACCACCAATCTTATTCTCAAAGATTAATTTAGTCCAAGTCTCTTTCCTATCTTCACCAGCAGACAATAACACTTCCCATGTTTCAGGTGGTGTGAGAGTTCTGTCAGCTACTTTCTTGAATAACTTGGTTTCATAATCATTGTTTGGCTTAGGTCTGCATAAGAACATAACATCTCTCAGCTTAATGGCTGCATTCCTGTCATATTTAGCCAGCTTATATTCATTGAAGTTATGAAAGGCAGCCCTTAACCCTTTCTTAGCTTGGTTACAGATAGGCTTTTTACCATCCTTCCAATATAATGCCAAGAAATCTGTAAGCATGTCAGCCCTTGTAATAATCTTAGGCAACAAGTCAGCTACAAATAACTTATGTTCAGGATATTTGCACATTTCCACTGCTATAAACAGTGGTGTGTGTCTCAGCTTCTGCATTAATCTTGCTTCAAGAGCAATATTATACACATCAATGGCAGGACACAAAGGTATTAGCCTCTTGATTTCTTCTGCCACTTTAAGACCATCCATATATGCAACATCTTCCCAAAGAAGATTAGCTAACACTGCTCTTCTCAATAATGATACATTACTCTGTTTAGCTGCCAATGCACCTGAACCTCCAGCCAGTCTTTCTGTATCCAACTTTGAAGTTGGCTTAATGTTTGGATTTAATTTAGAACACATACACTAAAATTTAATCTTGTTTATTTTTCACTCTGCGAAGATATGTCAAAGGTTTCATATATGCAAATATATTTCCACCTTTAACATTCTTTTTATCACTTAATACCAAATCTCAGGCAAATAATCATTGCCATAATCAAATGTAGTCTTCATCTAAATCAGGATGTTTATAAATTAAGAACCTACAAGCACAGCATACTACTAAATGTTGTACACCTGTTGCAGCCAGTACTCCTATTACTATTAGGTTCCAATCTGGTAATGATTGCCAGTTGTATAACCATAATGCACATAAGAAGAATGTTATCCATGTAGTACTACAATAGATACAGAAACCAAGAGGATAAGCAATGAAACCTAAGAATCTATGCCATATATTAGGTGTATGACACCCATCTATATCACAATACATTTCTGATTTCTTTACCCATTTCTTGAGTATTACATACCACCAGTGGAATATCATATCTTCCACCTTTAAACAATTTCTGTAGAAGATTCCTAATAATCCTCCTACTAATCCCACAAGGATAAATTCAAATACAAACTGAGTCATGTTTTTTTTTTAGTTCAACATTTATTATCTCTTCTCAAGTTTAGTTTCAATAATAATTGGTTCAATATCCTTCCACTCGGTAATATTATTACTATCTACTGGCTTACCACCATTGAATGTACATATAGTTATGTGTGGAATCTTGTTAGCACATAGATTCTCTGGTATATTACATCTGAATGCCATAGCTTTATCTGATACACCAATACCATTAATCTCTAAAGGCTGATTTAAGTTACCATGCAATACTAATGTAGTACCAAGAGTATCTTCCAATAGGAAGTTGCTTGTTCTTTGAGACCTATGTAATAATGTACAATGGTCTAAATACCAGTTATTGGGAAGTACTCCCTTTATGATATCATTATTGAAATCATAGTCATGTAACCACAACCATTCTTTCAATTTAGTCTTACTCTCTTCTGTGAGAAATAAGCCATAGTATTCAAAGCTTTTCATACTTCTGTGTTGTATGCACTAATTGATTTGCAGTTAATTTCAAATTGTTTACCATTCTCTCCACCAAATCTGGTGTAAGAAATGTGATGAGAGACTAATTGCTGCTCCAAAAGAGTAGCTTTTAGTAAGGACTCTGTACATAATAGTACCCCATTCTTGTAGCAGTCTGCTTGTAAATCTACTATACCATCTGCAATAACAGAGGAATTAATAATCACTCGCATATATTATTAGTTTATTAGAATTTACTTCTTGTCATTTCTATGTGATTTACAAGGTAGAAATATCTGACAGCCCATAACACCCTTTATAGCTTACCTATTAGCAATTGGGGTCTGTATTTATTGTATCGCAGACCCTTTCAAAACCATTTACAAGTGTGGAGCATTTGGGACTCGAACCCAAGTCTTACCAATCTTTAATAAAAGAATTTCACATGCTTACCTATTTGATATGTGGTTGGTTATCCACTGGGGTTGTTGAAACTTAATTATAAAAGTCACGTAACTTCTTCTTTGTACCTCCACATTTAAGTTTTGCATTAAGTGGTTATGGCTTGCCCATAAGCATCACATTTTGCTTTCCTTTAGGTTGCCTCTGCTTAGTAGAAATAGTGAGCTAAATCCCCCATTGTATCTCCACTGAGACTCGAACTCAGATATATAGTTTAGAAGACTATTGTTCTTTCCCTTGAACTATGGAGACATCACAAAAGGAGACCTATATTCACATACCAGTCTCCTGTAGCAATATTACTATTGCCCGAACTAAAATTGAGTACCCCCAAGAAGACTCGAACTTCTGTCTAAAGTTTAGGAAACTCTTGTTCTATCCACTGAACTATGAGGGCAGTTTGAGTAGCTGTGTTTCACAACATGAGCTACTCTAAAAACATAAACAAAATGAAATCCTTTATAAACACATATTTAAAATAAATCCTTGATACTTTCACCTAATATCTTGACAGCTTTAATGGCATCCTCTTAATTCTTGAAATAAACTACTCCTGCATATTGAACAGTATTATGTTGATACACACCAACACCATTCAATGTCTCTACTACAGGACCATTTCCACTGTTATAATTGCCAATGAAGTACCCTGTGTTACAAGTGGTCTTTTTCCAAGAACCATTGAAGTATTTAGCTACAATAGCCAGTTTACTGTGAACAGTAATCTTCTTTACTTCTCCTTCTGGAACTATAACAGAAGTGGCTTCTCTCTTTACCAATTGCTTGATATAATCATAGCCCATTAACTCTTGCTCTGTATAGGCATTCAATGCCAATGTCCGAAGAGTTGAATTACCACTGTGTACCATTCTCTTGCTTGTTCAATGTTTACTGAAATGTTTCTTGCTTCCATGTTTCCTATCTGTTTATTATTAATGCTCCAATCACATATAACTTTAATACCATTTATCTTAGATGGTTGAATGGTTTTAAGTATAATGCCATCTTGTACATCATTCACACACTGAGTACAGCCTACTACATACATCCTCTGAGAATATCTATCATCCTCAATCATATCTCCAACTTGTACCATATCATAAGGACATAAGAACTTGTATTGTTTCATGTTCCTTACTTGTGGGTCACTTAACCTAATGTTTGTAAAAACTACATAAATTGTTCGTACCATTTGATTATAATTTAATTGAATTTGTCATCAAGGTGATTGAGATACTTATTTAATGTAAGTATCTCAAGCTCCTCTTTATTAGTAGTTTTATAACACACTCCAATAAGTATTAATACAAGTATAAGACCATGAAAGAAATATCCATTGTCATAAATACTGTCAATACCCATCATATATAATAAGGTAACAAGAATGGTTACATATAGTAACACACCTTTTGTAATTAGTTTGAATGTTCTCATTTTGTTAATTGTTTAATAGTTTGATGATACATGAGTATAGCACCTAATGGCTTACCCTCTGTTATATTGCTTATTTCCTTCTTGAGTCTTCTATCTTTATTAAGAGACTCAAGTTTTCTGAAATCATTCATTGTCTTCATTATACCTGTCTATATTTTCAGAAGGGTAAAATAAATATAATGCACCACATATTACTGTTGCAAGTGCTGTAAAAGGAGTGACTATTCCTGCAATTGCTGATAATATTCCTATAATAGCTATGAATCCACAAATATTTTTCATTATCTTTTTCTTTTATATTTGTTGAACTCTTTTCTTGCAATATCACCTCTTTTAAAGGTCTGCATAGTGATGCTGTTGTCTGATGCAATTACTATTGACCATTCAAAAGCATATGTCCCAAACAGTGAAACTGTTCTACCCAATTGGTCTGTAACTGTAGCTCTCAATTCAGAACTACAATTCTCCTTCTGATAATTCTTAGCCATAATTACTCAAATAATATATTTAAGATTCTTCTCCATTTTGATAATGGTTTTGGAGTTGGATTCTGCTTTGTTGCAAATTGTCCTTCTCTTATTATTTTCCTATTTACATTTACTTGCTCCTTGCCTACAGTCATAAAACAAGCATTTGTTCTGTTATTATGATTTGGCTCAGTCAAATATTTATAATAGTGTTGAGAAACAGCTTTATAAGTTCTCCCAATTGATTGTGAGGCTTGTCTTAAAGCTCTGGATATATTATCAGGAGACTCTTTAACACAATTAATAATAATTGTATCTTCTTCTGGGGTATAAGTTCTTCTTCTGTAATTTGATTGTTCCATATATGTTTATAAGTTAATTTGTTAATAATTGAAGCACATACTGGATTTGAACCAGTGACCTTCACAACAACTACCTTTAATAATCATTGATGTGATGCTCTGACCACTGAGCTAATGTGCCTTTGATTATTGATGTTATTATATTAACCCATGTACTCTTCCTTAAATAGGCTGACTGTCTTATTAATTTTCCTTTACTCAGTTAATAGATATGAGTCCCTCTGGATTGCTGGATTACCTCTTCTGTTGATAATTATGTCTTAAGTATTAACACTACTGACTTTTGTCTCAAGTAGGACTTACAGGATGCCATTCTCTACATATTATTTCATCTTTCAGGTGGATGTTTGTTTAGTCCCCTAAGTGGTCAACACTTACAATATAATACCCATTCAATATCTTATTCTTGTTAGTTATTCTAATTATATAATAGTTCTCTCTTAACACATTTTAATGGCATGTGTTCTGTCAAATGCTACTATTATTCATATCTGATTGCCTAAATTAGCCCATTGGTATGCACATTATGTGTATATTATAAGCATGATTAGTGCTTAATTAAACAATAAGATACTCTGTTCACAAAGATTAAAACAGTAAATCCAGTTATTCTATTTAAACTGCCATCTAAATCCATATGAGGAATAGCTGTCTGCTTATAACCAAGTAATCTTTCCACTTCTGTAGCACTATTAAACTCCCTTATTTCAACACCATCTAAGGTACATTGGACAACTGGTTTACTTAATTTATTAGCCATCCTTACATTCCTTGTACCATGATTACAATTGTCTTTATGCTGAACCCACTCTAAATTATCCCATCTGTTATTTAGTTTATCCTCATCTACATGATTCAATTCTAAATCTCCAGAAGGAATGGGTAAGAAATAAGCAGCTACTAACTGGTGTATGGTAAAAACTTTATATTGCCTTTCTTTGTATAACCTTACTTGAAGATAACCAAATGTATTAGGCACAGCTTTTAGCACTTTATTAGTAGTATTATTCTTAACTCTCCCCAAGGAAGAAATAGAGTAAGAGGGATATTCAACTATTACTTTCCAATTTTCCATAATGAAGTTGTATTAATGCTCAGAAGAATAGAAAGAAAGAGGGCAAATGCCCTCCTCCATTAGAATGTTGCCAACACTGGAGCACCACCTGTGCCTTCTTCATGCAGAAGCCAGAATGAGCTACCATCAGGTGCTTCAACATTTGACACCATTGGATGTGCAGGAATACCCTTCACTGCAACTGCTCCTATCTTAGCACCAAATGTGAAGAACAGCTTGTTGGTCTTAGGATTCTGCTTCACTTGGATTTTGTCTACATGTTGAGCTACTTTAAACTGTTCAACTGTCAATGTCTCACGGAATTTTAACTGATTGTCCATAATGTAAATGATTAAATTGTTAATGAATAAATTGTTTAACCATAGGGGGTGGAACCCCACTGGCTAAGTGATGGGGGAGGTGGGGTTGGTGTATATCCCACTCATGACTATGAATCAAAAAAAAAAAATTAAAAAAAAAATT
>OLOP01000037.1_pt1 | contig 99288 bp, 105 predicted proteins | sample 1672381 | NCBI WGS metagenome assembly OLOP01 (sample SAMEA3136678, study PRJEB25190) | human gut metagenome | biome: human gut; feature: human-associated habitat; material: faeces | place: Austria | collected 2013 | reverse complement strand
TTCTGTCGCAGAGTTGGCTCACCCCTATAGCGAGGACTGCCAACTCTGCGACAGAAATGTACGCAGTTTAATCACTCGCTAAGAATCCCACGATTTCAATCGTGGAAGAAGTCAAGAGTGTTGAACTTTGCTGCAAAGTCTATATAATGGAATCATTAAGATAAGTCATAATGTCACGAACTACAGAGCGAGTGAAACGATGGGTTTTCTTAATACAATAGTTTACAAACGGTCTTCCTTAGCGGTAGACCGTTTTCTGTTGTGAGAGGAGCGTGAATATTTGAAAATTACCAAAAAGGAAAATCAAAAAAAGGTCGTTTATAATTTCGCTATTATTTCTTATCAAAAAGAAGACGAGAAAAGGGTGATTTTGAAGCGACTAACGATTCCGTTGGCGTGTACACCAATCGAGAGCTACGAGGAGTTTTGTGCTGTTGTAGAGTCGATTGAAAAACAGTACAACCAGAAATATGGAGATGCAACAGTTCTAATTGCTTTGCCGATGGATTTTTTCCGCTTTATTCAGAGATGTGATTGGCTTAAACAGACAGCTGAAAATGAGAAGCGTCACATTGTAGTTTCCATTACAGTAAAAAACAAGGCAGACACATCTTTTGTATGGCAAATTTTCAATACCGGCTATGGCAGTAGGGAAGTAGAAGCAAGCATTAAGGATTTTTGGCAAAGCGCCAATGGGCTAAAGAAAGTAAAAACCGAAATGAGAAACAGGGGGTATCAGGACAGCGATAATCTTTATGTGGATAATGTAAGGATTTTTGATTCCACCGGAAACGAAGGTTGGGATGATGCCAATGTTCTCCTGTTTGAGAAGGAACAGGAATTTCTTAATAAGGATACTTATATGAATTTCTATCAGGAAATTCCGAAGTCTGTTTTCAACAGCGGACCTGTCGCAGACAAAAAATAGTATGCCTATAACACCGACCCTCCTTGTTTGGGTCGGTGTTTTTGTTGAAATGTAAGGAGAAATGAAATACATGAAACTCAAAGATTATTTAGAGGATAACGGTGTTGTTCTCTGGCAAGAAAATTCAGTAAAGGGGCCCCAGCAAACAAAGTCTCTTGCTATGTACGATTATGTGGAAGGATTGGACCGCGTTCTTGGAAAAATGGTTTGGATTTGCGATTACCGTGCAAACGAAGACCCCAAGAAAAAACCAATTCGAAATATCGAGCCGACCCCGGTCGTCGTAACAGATGCCAAGGAAACGAGCAAGGATATTTATTATTCGCCCGTTTATTTCCGACCTGTAAAAAACGGAAAGGTCTCATCCAAAGTCATAGCCCCGATGGACAATACGGGATTTCGGTGCCATACAGGAGAGTCGGTAAACATTTTCTACACCGTTGAGGATTGTGTAAAGTGTTACCGCGAACAGGTGCGGCAAGCGAAGGCGGTTTACGAAGAAGAGCTTGCACGTATCACGAAGCTGTTTGATGAAAGAATTAAGAAGCTGGATGCATCACTTGTTCCGTTCGAGGACTACAACTGATAAATTTACAAAAAGCATAATAATTGTGCGATAGTTATTATCTGCACTTCTAAAAACGGATTTCTCAAACAGAGAAATCCGTTTTTTTCACAAAAAAGGAGAATGAAAATGAAAGTAGCTTTTCTGAAATGTTGGCAAGAAAATTACCCGGAAGAAGGACCGGAGCTCACATGCGCTTTTCTCGACGACATAGAACGCATAAAGAGAGTTTACAATCGCAGAACTTTAAACGATGCTTCGGTGGATTGCTATGTCCACAATGAGCAGCATGTGAATACGTCTTACGGGTATCTAAAGGCAGGCGTTCCTGCAACGGTCGAGGAGTATACGCCGCTGCTCAAAGAACTGTACGCTGTCGGTTACGACAAAAACAGCATCGAAATATGCCAGGATTTCAAATTCTGATGTAAAAAACGCATAGAAAGGAAATAAAACATGGATAGTAGTTGGAAGAATCTTCAGATTCGCATGGAGGCTGCTTGGAATATGCGCACAACCCCTAAAACCAAGCGTCCTAAAACCGGTGATATCATCAGCAGCGCACATTCCCTCGATTGGAATAAGAAGAAGGTGCGGCAGCTTCAGCAGCAATGGAACGATGAAGTAACCAAACTTGTGGCTGACCGCAACAAAGCTATTTCGGATGTCATGGTTGATATCCTCACGCTCATCCGAATGGATATAAAAAGTGCATCTTCTGTCCTTATCAGTCATGATGCAGCGAAAATGCTTTGGGAAAAGGCGTATGAGTATGGTCATGCAAATGGCTTTACCGATGTCTATTGTGCCATTGAGAACTACGAAGAAGTTGTCATCGAAGCTTTGAAAGGGAAAGAAAAGTAACTTTGTAAAGGAATGAGAAAAATTTATGGATTTATACGAAGTTGAAAGTAAAATCAAAGAGTTGGAAGCATCCTACAATAAAGAGGCAGACAATCTTATGCAGGAGCTCAATGCCTACAAAAAGAAGAACCCGATTCTTCCTATGTATGGAGATGACCCGAATGTCGACAAGATGATTGCGAATAAAAATCGAATCATCCGCAGTCAGTACACTCGTCGCGAAAACAAAATCCACAGACTGTGGGAAAAGTTCTACGATGATGTCACGGACATTGTCACAGCAGAATATAATCTTCCCACAGATGTAGCCAAACTCGTTGTACAACAAGTGCGTGACCGGGATATAGGGCGCAGCGAACTCGCTTCTTATCTGGACCATTATGCAATCTTTGCCGAAACGGTTCTGGACGCTGTGTTTTGACGTACTTCCACCCCTTACGCAATGGGCTTCCTTGGTGCCGATTCTGTGAACCTCTTGCGAATCTGTGCGAAGTGGCTAAAATTATAAATGTACGATAGATAACAACGGCTCACAAGGTTAAGAGAAAGTAAAAATTAAGCAAGTCTCATCTCGTTTTTTTGAGGCTTGCTTTTTCAATGTTCGATATTGCTAAAGCCGCTAAAAGTGGTGTATGATAAATACTACAGCGGCTACACTGAAAGGAACAGAACTATAATGACTGAATATATCAATACCTACAATGAACTCTGCGAGAAGGTCAAGCGCTGGAGTGCAGCGTATTATGAGCAGGATGCTCCTGTCGTAACGGATGAAGAGTACGACCGTGCGATGCACGAGATTCGTGACCTCGAAGCTGCGCATCCGGAACTCGTCACCTCCGACAGCCCAACACAGGTAGTCGGCGGCAAGCGCGTTATTGGCATTCCGGTTGAACACCGTGTCCCGATGCTCTCACTTCTGGACGTCTTCTCAGACGCCGAGGTGTGCGATTTCGCGGCTTCTGTAGCGAAGGAATATCCTGATGCCACCTTCTCTATTGAGCGCAAAATTGACGGCCTGAGCCTGTCTCTGGTGTACGCTAAGCCTGTCGGTTCTGACGGAAAGCTGCGGCTCGTACAGGCGTCCACTCGCGGCGACGGTCATGTCGGTGAGGATGTTACTGATAATGTCAAGGTTCTTGGCATCCCTGTCAATATCCAGATGCCGGACGATATCTGGAAAATCGAATTGCGCGGCGAGTGCTATATGAGCGAAGAAGACTTTGAGGCGACCAACGCCAAGCAGGAAGCAGCAGGGAAGAAGCTGTTTGCCAATCCCCGCAACTGCGCCGCTGGTACACTGCGCCAGTCGGACCCGGCTGTCGCAAAGGAACGGAACCTGAAAGTGTTCATCTTCAATGTGCAGAGTGTCAATGACGAGGATGATTCCTCTGAGTTTGCCGACTCTCACTGCGACCAGCTTAACTATCTGCGCGATGTTTGTGATTTCAAAACCACCTACTACGCGCATTGCAATGATACCGACAGTATCCTCGTCGCTATCCGCGATATCGGGGAGCATCGGTATGATATCGATTATCCCATTGATGGCGCTGTCATCAAAGTAGACGAAATCGACATCCGCAAGAAGATGGGTGAGCGGACCAAAACTCCTAAGTGGGCTATTGCTTTCAAGTATCCCGCTGAGGAGAAGGCTACGGTTCTTCGCCGCATCGTATTGCAGACGGGTCGTACTGGCCGCGTCACTCCTGTGGCGGAATTCGACCCGGTACAGCTCGCCGGAACCCGTGTTGAGCGTGCTACACTGAACAATGCGGATTTCATCAAAGCTTTGGATATCCGTATCGGCGATACCATTGTGCTGCATAAGTCCGGTGATATCATCCCGAAGATTACCATGGTCGAAAAGGAGAAACGTCCGGCAGATGCCGTGCCCTATGACATGTCAAGTCAGGTTTGTCCTGTCTGCGGCGAGCCTATCGCGTCTGTGAACGGGTCTGTGGACCTGTATTGCACGAACGATGCATGCCCCGCCAAGACGGTCAACCGCATCATCCATTTTGCCTCCAAGGCTTGCATGGATATCAAGGGGCTCGGACCTCAAATTATTCAGGATTTAGTCGATAATCGGCTCATCTCCAATCCTGTAGACCTGTACTGGCTCTATGAGGATGAATCCGAACTCATCGACATGTACGGTGAAAAAACGGCCAAGAAGCTGCTTACGGCCATCGAGAACTCCAAGACCCAGAACGCAGACCGTGTACTTAAAGGTCTCGGCTATCGTCTTATTGGCGGTCATGTTGCTCGTGCTCTGTTTACTCAGTGCAAGGCAACGGACGGAAACCTGCTCGGTTTGTCTGCCTTGTATGTGGATAACATCAAGAATTACAACATTCCCGGTTTCTCCGATGCCATCTACGCAGCTCTGGATGCCATGCTCTCTGACCCTATGTTCAAGCGGGAGGTCACGACACTGTACAAGGCTGGTGTCAACCTCGATTACCATGCACCGACTGCGTCCGCGAACGATTCCGCTGAGGATGCTGTATCGCTTTCCGGTAAGACCTTTGTAATTACCGGAACCCTGCCCACGATGAGCCGCGAAGAGGCCAAGACCTTTATCGAGGCGCACGGCGGTAAGGTGACCGGCAGTGTATCCAAGAAGACCAGCTATCTGGTTGCCGGTGAAGCCGCAGGCTCTAAGCTTGATAAGGCCAACGCTCTGGGGATTCCTGTTCTGGACGAAGCAGGGCTTAAAGCCATGGTAAACCAGTGAGGTGGCACTATGTACGACACTAATCGGTTTATCCGTGCCGCTGAGCCTTGCGCGTACCATGAAGCATTTGCCGAGGATATGAGACGCTGCGACAATGCACTTGGCATGGGCGGACTCATGGGCATCAACGCAGAATGCTGGCTCGAAGTATTGAACAGCATGACAGATGCTCAGATTGCCGAGTATGTCAACACAAAGTATAAGCCCGGTATTCTGAATCCGTTCAGGGACACCTCGCTTTACATCAAGCACTAATTATATCCGCCGTTCCACCTTTCAAGGTGGGGCGGCTTTTGTTTTTTAAACAAACCTGTGGTGAATGTATCGATAAGATTTGCGAACAAGGTAGATTTTTTCTTGCGTTTTGCTGCAAAGTGAGTAAGATGAATTATATAAGATAAATCATAGTACCCATATGTAAATGCAGCAAAATGGCTTATCTTATATTCAAAATCTGACAGAGAAAGCAGCCAGTTCGTATGAATTGGTTGCTTTTTTGTTTTTAAAAAGCGAGGTGAAAATTGATGAATGGTAAGAAAATCAGACTATTTGTAGATATGGACGGTACATTAGCAGAATGGCAGGAGGGAACACCTCTTGAAGAAGTATGCGCTCCGGGTTATTTTGCACAACTACCTCCCAACGAAAACATGACAAAGGCAATGATTCGATTCTGGGAATACAGCAGAAAGAACAACATCGAAGTCTTTATTCTTTCGGCTGTGTTCGATGATGGACATTCCATCCGTGATAAAAACGCGTGGCTTGACCAGTATATTCCGTTTATTGATGCCGAGCACAGGATTTTCGTTTCCTGTGAAGAACCGAAAACAGCATACATCAACGAACATCTTGGCGGCATGAGCGAAAGCGATATTCTTATCGATGATTACTCCAAGAATATCAAGGAGTGGATTGCTGGCGGCGGCAAAGCAATCAAGATGTTTAATCGTGTGAACGGGCGCAGCGGGGCTTACTTTGGCCCATATACCTGTTCGTGGCTGCACCCGGATATGATTGTGGAAGATATTAAGCGTCATATCAACGACGCTTGATAATTTGCTCATATAACAAACTCATAGATAGGAGGAAGAAACTATGTTTCTGACAAAGCAGGATTTCCAGAAAAATGTATCGCGGCATGATGGGAAAAGCAAGATTGTCGTAAAGTTTCACGGCGTGCCCATTTATACATTTTGTCAGGATATCTCCTTTAGGGAGAGCATGATGCTTGCCGAAACCATTGTGTCCGAGATTCTTGATGGCAAAAACAAAACAGCCCTCATGAGAATCAATGACATTCTGGAAAAGGAAACAAAGACAGAAAAGGAGGGCGCATGAGCGAATATCACGATGAAGATGGGTTTACATGCCACGCTTTGGTCGGAGGCACTGTTCCCATGCGAATCGATACACGATATCATGCTTTGCTTGCCTTAAAAAGAAGAACCAAACAGGATATAAGTAACGAAGAATGTATGGCAGAATTAAAATCGTTTTTCGAAAAGCCTGTAATGACCGGAGTTTTGGAAAGAACACCGATTACACACTTTGCGGCAATTTACGATGAAGAAAGCCATCTTTGCTACTTTACGCGCATCAATAAAAAGAGTATTTTTGTCGGCACTGTTTTGAAAAAACGAGAAGACAAGATACTTGTCCATCCAGACGATGAACGCTTTATAATCCGAAAAAATGGCTCGCTGGCTCATGTTAAAAGCGAAACAAATGATTGGTTTATCTCGAAAACCAAATGGAAAAAGGATTGCAAGGCAGCTCATATCAAAAAGTTCGCATAAATCACAATGGCCTCGTGCATTTTGCACGGGGCTTTTTGTTTTAGGAGGTTCTATGAAAAAACATATCGTATTTCCGTTCATTCTTTGTATGTGCATGTTCTTGACGAGCTGCGGTGTAAAGATGACCGGAGTAAAAATCCAGAATGTCGGAGAACTGACAACAGGGGACAGGCAAAGTCTTGTACTTGATTACGAGTTCAATCACGACGGCAGCGACAAAGAAAAGGAAAAAGTTATTGATAAGACACAACTGATTTTTTCCTCGGACAACATGAGCGTTGCAAATATCGTAGGAGACGGAAAAACAATTTTGGCCGGAACGGGCGGAACGGCAACTATCACAGTAAGGAGTCTGGACGGTACTATCCATGATAGTATAAATGTTACGGTCTTGGCTCGACCGAAGGAATTTTCTATTCCTCACGAACTCACATTGACACTTGGTAGTGAAGAAGTTAGCACTATCACTCCGACTGTCCAGCCGGAAGATTTTGATTATAGCGGTTGCGAATATTCTTCAAGCAACGAAGGTGTAGTAACGGTTGACCAAGATGGAAACCTTACACCCGTTACGGCTGGAACCGCCTCGGTATATGCAAAGCTCCCCAAATTAAATATCGAACGAGAGTGCAAGGTAACCGTAATTGCTCCTATTGAGAAAATCACTCTCAGCAAAAGTGACGCAAGCATCAATGCTGGCGAAATGGTAAAGTTGAGCTGTACTACCTATCCGGAAACACCCGACACCTCTATCCTGCAATGGTCTACAAGTGACAGTTCCATAGCGACCGTTGATGCAAGCGGGACCGTTACCGGAGTAGGGAAGGGGATAGCCTTTATCAAAGTAAGTTACAAAGATGTATATGCCGTATGTGCAGTAAGCGTGAACAAAAAAGAATCCGAAACAAAAACAGATGGTTCACTGCCGCAGGGAAGCGGAGCACATAATGATTGGTATCGCCATGGTGACAGTTCCACATTTGATGCACTGTTGAAGGCAGTAAACAAGTATCGGCAGGATAATGGCATTCCAGCCTTACAAAAAGCAAGCAGTCTTACTGCCGTAGCCAATCAGCGTGCAGACAGCATGGTAGATGGCTCTAATACTGCTTCCGGGTACAAAGAACTCCTTGCTCAAAACGGAAGGGCGGCAATCGATGTAGCACAGGCATGGTATAATACTGATTATTACAGAAGCCTGATGCTTGATAGCAGTGTTACTACTTGCGGTATTGCAGTTGATTATGATGGCGATGGATGTTCGATGTGGGTTATGATACTCTCGTGACGGAGGAAGCCATGACAAGAAAAACAGCAATGACAGCAAAGGCTAAAAGCGCAACAGGCGCGACATCGCAGACTGCAAAAACAACAAAGGCAACTGCGCCAAAGGAAAAAGCAAAAAAGCCGATTCCTCCAAAAGACTCCGTTAATTCACCAGACAAGAAGCCGTCAGCAGACAAAAATGCCGATACCAAGTTTCCGGGCTTTCAAAAAAGAAATGTTGCCGGAGAAAATGTATCGGTGAAGAAAATCGGCGAGTTCGGCATGATAGTGATTCACTATCCGACCACAAAAATCAGCGACATCTTATTGTCGGCATGGAACGATAGGGGAGAGACTGTGTTTTACAAGAAAGCAGTGAAAGCAGCGCGTATTGCCGGAGTGCAGGAACAAATCGCCGAGGCTGAGAAACTCTTGCAAACTGCTGCAAAGTAGATATACTAAAGACATCCAAAAAATAAAACACACAGACAAATATTCAAAATCGATATACCGTTATCTCACACGAGATGGCGGTATTTTTGTTTGTGTAAGTGTTTTGGATGAAAAGACATTTTTATCCGTGAGTAAATCACACACATTCAGCAAAGGAGATTTCAAATGGAAAACAAGATTTGGAACGCAGTCGAAGGCTTTGACCCGAACGATTCTTTGATTTGCTATCGCAAAACTGAGAAGAACGCAGATGGTACGGCCCGCCTGATGGATACGCTTTATATGCCGCTCCGCGCTATGCACGAATGGTTTTTGCGTTGCCATCCTGATGGTTCTGTTCTGATTGACAAGGAGTTTACGAAAGACAACGGCATTCACGCTGTCGTTCGTGCTGTTGTCTCTTATGACGGCCGAGAAGTGTCTGATGGCATCTGTGACGGCTGGAAGGAAAGTCGTGACGCCAATGGTGTTACGGTTCTTGATAAGAACTATTTGAGCAAGGCAGCCCGTCTCGCTAAACGTTATGCATTGTCCGTTGCCGGTTTCGGTATGCCGGGTGATGCGAAAGTGACCGATAGAACGCCTATCATCGAAGTTACGTCCGGTGTCAATATGCCCGATGAAAGCATGGGAATTACGATGGAAGTTCCGATTCCTCCGATTCCCGGTGTTACGATTTCGGCACCCGCTCCGGTTGCCGCGCCTGCACCCGTTCCGGCACCTGCGATTGCATCCAGCAATCCCATTACCGACGCAAATGCCAATCTGGCAGTAGCACCTAAGAAACGCGGTCGCAAGCCTAAGGCTATGGTTCCGCCTATCGATGTGCCTACGCCTATTGTTCCTCCGATGTCCGTTATGGTGGAGGACGAGGACGCCAGTAAGCCCGCAGATGTTCCGGCAGTTCAGGAAACTACAGCGGCTCCGGAAGTTCCGGCAGAAACTAATGAGAATCCTGAACCCCTTGATGGAAATGCGCAGGCGGAACTGCTGGCAAGCGCACAGCCTGAGCCCAGCATGACCTATGAACAGGCGTTGCAGTGTACGATTCCTACCGGCAAGTACAGGGATATGACGATTGATGCGGCGCGTCGACTGGACGGCAACAACAAGGTCATTCCTACGTTCTTGAAGGGATGGTACAAGAACATGCCGATTCAGAAGGCAGCAGCAATTATCGCACGACATGAAGGGCTCGATTATAAAGAGCTCGAAACCATAACAATCGAGTAAGCCGGACAATAGTCCTCGCTTCTCATAAGGAGGATATATGTTCGATTATTCTATTTTGGAGGTAGTCCGTCTTTGCGGGTTGGAGACTGTGGGGTCTCCTTCCCGAAAAGGCGAACAGAAAGTAAAATGCCCGTTCGTAAGCGGAAAAACATTTGATGTAAACGTCACGACTTCCACCTATAAGTGCTGGCACGATTGCACAGGCTGTCCGGGTAACGGAAAAGGCGGAGTTTTGGCATTGTATCGAATGTTTCACTCGGAATGCGAAACCAATAAGGATGCCGCAAAGCAAATTCATTCAGCTCTTTACGGTGACCTGAAAACCGGCAGTAAGGATTACGAGGCGCGTAAAGCACAAATTATCAAGCCGCAAAAGGAAGTGCAGAAAACCAAATATGCAAGTCCCGATGAGATTGATGGTGCATATCGCGTATTGCTTTCCTTGCTTCCTTTAAAAGAAAAGCATAAAAGCAACCTGTTATCCAGAGGTATGTCGGCAAAGGGTATCGAAGATGGTCTGTATCGCAGCATTCCCGAAAATAAAGAGGAAATGTATGCATTGATGCAGAAACTCAATGATATGAACATCAAACTTGATGGCGTTCCCGGTTTCTACAAGAAAGGCAACAGCTATCGAATCTCCTTGCCGGGATTGTACGATAAAAATACCAAAACATTCTTTTACGGTTCCGGGTTTTTTGTTCCTTCGTTTGGACGAAACGGAAAGATTTTCTCTATGCAGATTCGTATGGATGATACTTATCTTTCTCGTTTCCCGGCAAAGCAGGCAAAACGCAGGCGTTATATTTGGTTTACGTCTTCCGGTTACGATTCCGGGTGTCAGGCAATCAACCGCGCCACATACGGCGTTGTAGATGGAACGCCACGGAACACCGGTAATGTCGTCTATGTAACGGAAGGAGCATTAAAGGCACAGGTAGCACATGATATTGACCATAAACATCGTCAGTTCTGTGCTATTTCCGGTATTGCAAACAGTGAGGCGTTTCGCAAATTCGTAAGAACACAGAAAAAAGCAGGCTGCAAGATTCTTGTTGATGCTTTTGATATGGACCGAAACGAAAAAGATACTGTCAAGAATGCCATTGATAAGCTTTATGCCATCGCAGAAGAGGAAGGACTTCCGCTTCAACCGTTTGCTTGGGATGAAAGATTCAAAGGCATTGATGATTATCTGCTTCATTGTCGTGATGAACGTATCCAGCAACAAATCATTATGGAAATCTGCAAAACAGCGTAAAACAAGGGCGTGTATCTTCGGATACATGCCCTTTTTCTTTTGCTTTTCGCTGCAAAGTTCCTACAATAAAAGTATAAGAACCGATTCTGGAGGGAACTTCATTGATACACTTAACTTTAACCCAAAAAATCAAGGAAAAACTAAAAGAAGCACAGTCGTTTATCGCAAAGGCAGAACGCGGGACGATTTCTAATGGAACTTGTATTTCCGATTACATCAAATTGGATATTTTAGATAACTGCATCAATGTGACTGTTACGAATGGAGCAACACAATTTTTTGAATCTACGATTGAGTGCGGTGAGGCTGCCGGAAACGGCGAAGTAATTGTAGAGAGCCGGATGCTGTTTTCCATCATTGGTAAACGAGGAGATATCATCCTTGAACGCAAAGATAATAATAGCCCGCTTACATTTATTTCAAAAAATTCAATTATTGAAATCGAAAACGCCAATATAACCTTTCCAATGATTCCTGATTTTGATAATGATGCGAAGGTCGCAACATTGCCGATAGGAAAACTCGCCGAAGGATTTGCCAAAGTCAACTATGCGGTGTATAAGGGTGATAATCCATCACTTTTACTGTATTCCGGCGTAAAAGTCACATCCAAGGATGGTGTGATGACATTCATTGCCACAGATGGTTCGCGTATCGTGTGCGCTAATGTTCCGGCAGATACAACAAAGAAAAATAGCGAAATAGTGATTCCGCAATGGTTATCTGGATTTATCTGTTCAAATCCATGGGATAACCCTGAATCACAGGCGCTTATTACTTATGACCAAAACCATATCTCTGTCACAGTTGGAGCATTAAGCATCGTGTCGTGCCGTTATCTCGGTCAATTCAGTGACATGACAAAGGTAATATCAGAAAAACGTTGGTGGATGTCGGTTTCTGCAGACGATTTGAAAGAAGTCATTCAAGAGATTCTTACACTGCTTCCATCAAGAATATCACAGGCAAAAAAGACAATTTTTGAGCTGGAAGAAAACGCTTTATGCATTAGAACAGCACAGAATATTGGTACAATAAGGGCAAGAGTCCCATGTACATTCAAAGATGGAGATATCCCGGAAGAATATATCAACGCTTACAATCCCGCATTCCTGCTTGAATCCATCAATGCACTTCCCAAAACAACCAACAAATTGATTCTTGGATTCAGTGAACGTGGAAAGCCCATGGCTATCATGTCTTACGATGACCCAGACTGTCTTTGCCTGATTGCAGCTGTCCGATTCCGTGATTGCTAACTACATATTGCATTTTGCTGCAAAGTAGATAAAATCGAAGTATAACAGAAATAAAAAACGAATAACCGATTCGCAATGTCAGCAGAGTATTCTGTCTTTGAAAATAAATCAAAGATAGGTACTCTGCTGTTTTATTTCTGTCAAACAAAAAAAGGAGAAATTTTATGGCAAAGGATATGAAAGTTAAAGATTATGTTGCTCAAATGCAGAGTGGACGCAGTTTTGTAAAGGCAAAGATGGACAGCGCCGGAATCGGTAAGGTTCATCTGAGTTTCGTTGAACACAGTGGCCGACCGAAATGCGAACAGGTAGCTGCCATTGAGGGTTATCTGAATTTCGAGGGTGCAGGCAGCGTTTCTCAGCTTTATTATCTCGTGATGTCTCGCGACATCCGAAAGAAGTATGCAAACAGCGTAAAGACTGCTCGCGAGACTGGTTCCAAGTATCCCAATGCTATTTGGGATAGCAATGGTGGCAGTTCCGAGAAACGCGACGCCAATGGAAACGTCATCAAACCGTGCCGTTATTACGCTGTTCAGGTTTCCCCCGGCAGCAAGAGCGATATCGTTCTTCAGGTCATGGAGGGCGAAGGCGAGGTTACGGAGACTGGCGGTTATATGCTGAAAAAAGGTGCAACTGTAAAGCGCATCAATGTCCCGTTCACATTCCTTGATTTCTGCGCTTTTGTCGTGGATATCCATGACGCAGTAGCCGCATACAAGAGTGTGCATGCTCAGCTTGGCTATACGGGTTCCGAAATCAATGAGTTCACTCCGTATAAGCCGCGCAATGCTGTGCAGCAGGAACCGATGAATGCCACCGCAACTATGCCGCAGACATCCGTTCCTGCACCTGTTGCCACGCAGCAGAATGCTGAAAAGCTGTCCGTTGTCTTCGTTATGTACGACAGTCTCGGCAAAACGATGCAGGTCACGGATTCCGCACAGAATGTCATGACGATGTTTGGCAAGATGCGCAAGGCACTGTATAAGAATACGCCTGAGCATTACGCGCTCGTCAATGACAAGTATACCCTTGAAGCAGTTCAGAGCGCTCTTTATTCCGGCGCACCGACTATTCCTACCTGTCGTTTCCTCTCTGAAAAGCAGGACAAGGAATGCTATGTCTGCGTTCGCCGCGTGGAGGTAACTCGTTATGAGTCCTAACCTGCAGCGTAACGATTATGTCATCTATACGGATGCAAGTTATCGAAATGATAAGAGCGGAAGTAATGCTGGCATTGCTTTTCTTATCTATAATTTTGAGATGAAGCTCGTAGATGCTCAGTGTAAGCATGTATCTGTATCCTGTGTTCAGGAAGCAGAAGCGAAAGCAGTTGAGTTTGCACTTCAAAATCTTCCAGCAGACGCCAAACGAGTAAAGGTCCTGAATGACAACGGTCCCGTTGTTGATGGAATTACCGGGTATAGCGCAATTCCTGACGGCGCGTATGGAACAGTTTACTCTATTCGCAAATTCATTGACCGTCTTGCCTGTAAGATTGCAACGATTCAGATTCCGCGTGAATCCAATATCCTTGCTGATTCTCTCTCGAATTATGCTTTGGATTGGCCGAACGATACCGGAATTAGCTGCATTGAACATCTGAACACGACCACCTAAATTTATGGCCGCTCCTCGTGAGCGGTCATTTTTTCTTGCATTTTGCTGCAAAGTTAATAGAATATGCTTATATGATAAATAAATGCGCTTGTCGGAATCTGTGTTTTTGAATGGATACCCTCAGGTGCATTTGTTTTTTTATGAAAAGGGGGTGAAAGTTATGGATTTGTCCAGTATCGGCACATCTATCGGCCAGTATATTCGTCAGGGTATTGATTTTATTTTGAATGTCAATAATCTGCCCATCACTATCGGTATGGTCCTTATCTTCTGTATTGTTATGTTCGTTATGAAGGGTACGAAGCATATTGTTGATTCTGCGTTTTTCTTGGTGTTGGCATTCTTTGTGATTTCCTGTCTGTGCGGAGAATTTGGCATAGAGTTGGATGTCGCAAGCGTTATCCATCAGTTTATCCAGTTTATCCTGAATGTTTTCGGCGGCATTGATTTGCTGCACTAAAAGAGAGATAGCCCCCTCGTAATGAGGGGGCTTTTTTGGTGTTATTATGAGAAAAATATTTGACAAATTTGAAAGAATTGACCCGTTCATCAAGATGGCGATGGAGTGTCTTGCTATCTTTATCGCACTTTGCGTTCTTATGCAAGTAGTGCTTTATGAGGCAATCATTCCTTCTGGTTCTATGTACCCGACAATAGCTTACCCATCGCTTAATTTCGGGTATCGATTAGCATATAAAATCAGTGAACCGCAAAGAGGGGATATTGTTTACTTCAGAAGAGACACGGACAATGTAGCCGAACAGCAAGTCTACATTAAACGAATCATTGGCGTCCCCGGTGATGTTGTTGAAGAAAAAGACGGAGTGTTTTATTTAAACGGAGAAGTATTGAAAGAAGATTATCTGAACGAAGAACCAGAAAAGTTAAACTTTGGACCGTTCAATGTGCCTGATGGGTGTTATTTTATGATGGGTGACAACAGAAATCATTCCTATGATTCGAGATATTGGGATGAACATTATGTTCCTATCGAAAATATCATTGCCAAACATATTATTTGTTTGGGGTCTGCAGAACTGCAAGAATCGCTCGATAAGTCATCTTGACCATTGCTGCAAAGTGTTTATACTGAAAGCATAAGAAAAATCACAACAACAAATCAATCATAATGCTTTTATCGCCTATCCCTATCGAAAAGGGATAGGCGATTTTTTGTTGCCTATAAGGAGGAAAATAAAATGTACAAATGTCCGTATTGTGGCTCAAAGCGTGTTTTTCGATATATCCATGATTGTGATTGGGGAGGGGGAGAAAATTACTATCCCTTAAACCCCGTAGAAGGCACAAATATTTACGACGAATCCGACTTGGATGACCCTACACCGCCCGACATTGATATCTGTCATTGCCGGTATTGCGATATGTTTTTCGAGCCAACCAAAGCGGAAATGTGAAAGGAGAAATAATATGGCAAAGTGTCAGTGTGGCCGCGAAATGCTCCAGGCAAATGGCTGCAGATTCAAACGCATTGTTGTTCATGGCAAAAACACAAAGTCTTATAACCGCATCAAGGTTGGTGACCCCGGTGACTGGTACGAAGAGTATGTAGGGACTCCGGAGGAAAAGAATATCCGCTGCGGCGATTGCGGAGCAAAAATCGGTTTCTATCATCACGCGAATTGCGATAACGAGAGATGTCCGATTTGTGGCGGCCAGCTTTTAAGCTGCAGCTGTTTTGATGTTTCTGAGTCCGTCGAGTGGAGCGTTTAATGCAAATCAAAAAATAACGAGGAGGTGTTGATTATGATGCAAAAAGAGTTCGAGGAGCTCACCGGTGTCATCGTCAGCAATAGCGAATATGCTTCGATAGAAAGGGAGTATATGAGCTGCGAAGACGAAAAAAGAATCTTCTGTAAAAAGTGGGTTAAGAACGGTGGTGCTGCCATGCTTGCAAAGAATCGGCTCGCAGAAATCGAAAGATTGAACGCGCAGGTTCTTGCGCTGAAAAATGAAGCGTCCGCCCTTCGAGAAAAACTCGACAAAGTACAGAAATGGAATCTTGTGGTCGATAGCAAAAAGACCCAAACAGAGTACGAAGAAATTGAACAGGATGCATCATCCGGTATCGGTCGTTTTCTTACGAACGAAGAAGCCATACAGGTAATTGCTGATGAAACAGGCTTTGATAAAGACAAGATTATCATTCGCCATAGCGTTTCTGCGTATGAGGTGAGTAATTCCGGAGAGACGAGGAATACGAAACAGATTCCCAGAGAACCCATTTATGTTTCCAGCGACTATATGTACATCCGATTCGCCGTAAAGTGCGGTGCATGGTTGGACGAGTATGAGTACATCGATGATGACTTTTCTCGTATCGACTAAATAAAAAAACAATTTATTACACAAAGGAGTAAAAAATGATTAACAAGTATATTGTTGTATGTCCGAATTGCGGTACAAAGCTGATTACGGTATGTTCCAATGCAGCTTCCGACACCTATTGCCCGCAGTGCTATCGGCAGTTACCTTCAGAGCTTTACACGAAAGAGCGAAACAATGATGAAGCACTGGAAATCATTGCAAACAACGAAGGTCTCAGTGAGGGCTTTGCTGAAACCGTTGTAAACCAGATGGCAAACGACGACGAAGCCCCGCACAATGCCGGTTCTCAGCTCGCGAGAGCTATCAGCTGCAACGATGTGAACGATGCGCTGTTGGCATTGACTGGATGGTCTGTTGACAGTCTTCTCGATATGGTTCCGCCTGTTGTGATGGATTGCCCTGATGGTTTCGTGAACTTTACGGGTATGACATCGCTGATTCCTGAATACGCTTCCGCTATCGTGGAGGTATTTGAAGACTACCTCGATTCGCTCAACGTTCGTATTCCTTGCAAAAGTCCTGATGAAGAAAAGGAAAGGGGATACGGAGACAACGACGCGGCGCTGTACGGCAGCGAATACTGGGAGATTGTCGATAACATCGAAGCATGGTTGAACCAAAACGAAGATGAAGCCTGCAATCTTTCGGATTACTTTATCGAGACAATCAACGAGTTCCTTGATAACAAGGGGTTCGGAAAGTACAAACCGGATGCAGAGCAGTGCGGCAAGATTAAGGAGAAGGTCGATGCCATTCTGAAAGCCTGATAGGTTTGTCTTGCGTTTTGCTGCAAAGTGAATACAATGAAAACACTAAGATAAGTCAAAGTATCATCCGATAGATTTATTTTAGTTCGTAATCTGACAAAGAAGCAGCCATCTCTTTCGAGAGGTGGCTGTTTTTATTTTATGAAAAGGAGTCTGCTATGCTTGTAAAATTGCTCACCTATACCCCCGAACCCGATAAACTTGTAGCTGCTGCTGCAAAACTATGTTATTCCGATGCCCATATTGAAACCATTATGGACGGTTTGACCCCTGAAAAAACCGATGCATTTTTGAAAAAGCTGAGTTCCATGGGACATCAGAGTCCTACCGAACACGCTTACTTCACCTTCGGCATTGAAGGTGTTTCGAGAACGCTCCTCGCACAAATCACACGGCATCGAATTGCCAGTTTCAGCGTTCAGAGTCAGAGATATGTTCGCCTCGATGATTTTCGGTATGTGATTCCTCCTGTCATTGAAAATGACCCGGAGGCAAAAGCAACATTTATCGAAGCGATGAATCGAGATGCCGAAAACTATCTTAAGGAAGTTGAGCGTCTTGAAGTTATCCACACAAAAGTGCTTATGGAAAATGGTGCTTCCGAAAAGGATGCTAAAAGAATGGCTTCTAAGTTTGCAAACGAAGATGCACGATTCCTTTTGCCCAACGCCTGCGAAACCAAAATGGTTGTAACGATGAACGCAAGAAGTTTGCATAACTTCTTTGCTATGCGTTGCTGCAATCGAGCGCAATGGGAAATCCATGAACTTGCGGACAGAATGCTGGTTGAGTGCAAAAAAGTCGCTCCGAACCTATTTTTGGATGCAGGACCGAAATGTATGTTCTCTTCGTGTCAGGAAGGTCCCATGTCGTGCGGAAAAGCAAAAGAAGTAAGAGAAAAGTACAAGGCACTGTAATACGGAGGTGCATCTATGCTTATCAAAAGTATCATGTGGAATACGAACAATGACAACGAGGCTCTTGCTTCTTTGCCGGATGAAATCGAAACCCCAAACTTTTTACATCAGGAAGACTACAAGACGATGGATGACTTCTTTGCGGCCGTCGCTGAATGGCTGATTTACGAATTTGGCTGGTGTCATTTCGGATTTCAGGCTATTGTAAACGATAACACCTATGATGTCTCCTATTCCTATACCCCTGATTAAATACTCTATAACAAGAAAGGAAATTAAATTATGGGACATACGATTCAACACTATGATTATCCCGGAAATGCAGATACGAAAAAAGTGGAACAGGAGTTGGCGAACTATGTTGCCAAGAGATGCTTCCAAGAGGGAGGTCATCTCAGCAAAATCCGTTGGATTGATTCTGAACCATGTGCCAATGAAGATGAAGCACGCATAAAAATCGAGCACTTAGATAAGGGATGGTATGATTGCATCGCAGTAAAATACTATGACGCTTACAATATACCCGAAACGGAGAAAATTAAGGCGCTGCGAGCAGCCAACACACAAGCCTATTGCAAGTACAACGAACTTGCGTCTGCATTCCATTTTACAAATGCAAAAGCGGAATATATCGGCTGCAAAAATTGCGGCTCCAAGATTGCGCGAAAGTACCTGCGAAGAAATTTTTGCCCTGTTTGCAATGCCGATTTGCGTCCTGAAACAACGCTCAACCGCATTGCTACTCTTAAAGCAAAGGCAGATAAGAGTTCGGATACTCTTAAGGCAGAGCTGACAAAGCAGGCAATGAAAGCAAAAAATGTGCGTTGGTTGGTTAAAATCGAATTTCACGAATAATTTAAACAGAAAATATAACAAATGAGAGGAATTGAATATGAGTGGTACGAGAATTAAAATCCTTTTCCCTGTTGATGAAAATGTTCCGATGGACAAATGCTACGAAGAAACGTCAAACAAGTCAATGTACGATGCCTCTACGCTCGATGTCCTCGAAGACGAAGCCGAGAAAGGGCATACCTTACGGGATTGCCTGCACAGCGGTAATGAGTGCTTGAAAAACAAGGTACTCGAATATATCTACGACACCATCGTGAATATGTTCAACTGTACTTTCGAGAATACGAATGACGGCATTACTGGTACGGACGGTTTGTATGCTGTGAGTGAAACATTCGACAAAAGCCTTTGCAACATCTTGGGCGAGGATGTGCCTGACAGCATTCTGCAGATTGCATTGGATATGCAAACTGACAACTTGACTGCTGTCGAAAACAAGCTCGAAAAGATGCAAGTTCTCGGAAAAACTGTGAACCAGAAGCTGATTTCCAGTTTAGCAAGAACGCTGGAAGAGAATAATAATGGCTATCTCATTGCAGAAGCTGCGTTCATTATTTCTGGCGGCGTTACTGCCGACTGTTACAGCGCGTTCCTTGCTCCGAACAGTTACAAGCTGAGAGCGTGGCCGAATCAGAAACAGATGAAAGATATCATCAATCATCCTGAAAAGTACGCTGTGTTTTCTATTCAGTTCAGCTATTGATTGGGAGGTTTACATGGATAATACAATCGTTTCTCCTGCCGAATATTTCGAGCAAGTAAAGAGCCGAAAGCAGACGATGACGGCTGCCGGACTTTCTCAGTTATATGAGAACTGCCTTGCTCTTCTCGAAGAGTATCAGCGTTCCGGACAAATTGCTGCACAGAAGAAGCTGCTTTTCCACATCGACAATATCACACGAGAAAAGAAGCTGCTTGACCTCGGCATTGATACCTTTGTCTACAAGAGTGATGTGGACGATTTCATCCACATGGTAGATAACAAGGTTGTTAAAATCGTGGAGCTGGAAAATTACCAGCGGCGGATTCCGGAAGAAATCATTCAGAGAATCGAACGCTGCAAGGGTATTTTCGATAAGATGTATGTAGTCTTTACGGATTACACAAAACGCGAAGAGCGAAGAGTCGAGGCCATCAAAAGAGAAAAAGACCCCATTCTTTTTGGAACTTTCCAAGATACCGCAACAAGAACCGTGGTAGAACGCTTTTATTTCATCGGTGATTGGACAGATGAATATTGCGATTTAACATTGGATAAGATGGTTGCCGTTGTCAAAGAAAAGGCCGACAGGGACATCATAAAGAAGTTCTCTACGCCGGAAAGCATCCGCGAGTTGAGTGACCAGCTTAACAATCTGGATGAGTCCATGAATGGGTTGTACCGCCAGCGCGAGAAGGCTCCCGCGCCCAAGAAAGGATTCTTCGACCGAGTACGCACAGCGTTTCGTTCTCTGAAAGGAGAATGAAATGGCAAAAGTGGATTTGACCGAGGATGAAGTCTATTCGCGGCTTCGCTCTGTTTCTAATTCAAAAGGAAACGGCATTTACGATGCGTTACGTTCTGCCGATATTCCTTGGGACTTTTCTTCTCCTTTTACTTTGCTTCGTGTCGTTCGTACAGAAGCAGAATTGACACCGCTGGTTTTTACTGGTGATGCAGAGACTGTCAACTTTATGAAAGAGGTTGCGGAGGTAGAAGAAGGGAAAAGATGTGATTGCTGTGGTCAGCTTATTACAACACCCTTATGGGATATGCCCTATGGTTCATTGTGCGATGAATGCAGCAAGCGCCTTAACGAGCAGGTTCACGGCAAATACGAAACGCCTTGGCAAAAAGTAGAACAAGGAAGGGAAGAGCGTTCCACTCCTTGGTGGTTTGACCTTTGATGTCAGAAAGGAAATAAATGAGCAAATGGAATGTTTATTGTAGCGAAAACGCTCCTTATCGTATCTATTATCGTCAAATTGAGGTTGATGAATATGAGATGTATGCCATGTTCCCATTGCCAATGACTGGCATGGATTGTGGCTGGGCAGTATCGCATGGTGCAACTACGGCAGCTACCATTCAGGAAGCTGTTCAAAAGTTTTATCCCTTTATGGTAGAGTATATCTGTGATAAAGAGGATTCCGACAACGATACACAGCAATACATTCTCAAAAACCTCAACTCTCTTGGCAACTCAGTGGATTTTTGGGGCAGAAAAAATGACCGTCAGCATGTCATTGATGGCATGAGCACAACGCAGAAATCGCAGCTTTTGTGCTACATTCTGCGAAACCATGAAGCCTTTGGCAAGATGACTTGCCGTGACTGGAAGAATTGGCTGCTGGATGACGCTGAACCTCAGTTTGGTATCTGGTTCTGATGGTATTAAAAACGGCAGACAACATTTTGACCCCAAACAACAAGAAGAGGAGAATTATTCTATGAGTTACGGTTTTAGTATGGGCTTCGCGCATGCAAACAGCTTGCAGGAAGCCATGAAGATTGCGCTGGAATATACGCAGTCTCAGATGACAGAAAAGAATGTCAAAAAGACCATCAAGGACAATCGGTATTATATTCCATCGGTTCGTACCGGATACATTGCGGATGCAGAAAGCAAAACACGCAGGGCTGATGTGCTTGCAGATACTGCCGACAGATATTGGCTCGAAGCGCTGTTTACCTTTCGCTTTCTGTATTGGGAGGAGCACAAGCTGCTCGGTATCGTTATGATGCCGTCTGAAAGTGTAAGCGAAAAATGGCCGCTCAGTGTGTATTTTCAGAACTCCTGCGACCATGATTATCCGTTTTCCGAATGGAAGGAAGGCAATATCCCGTTCTTTATGAACGCCGCTGCAAAAGCTGAAAACTATACGGCAGAAGAAATCCGTGAAAAGGTTGACTACGAAATCGAAGATGATGACATCGAATATTTTCGGCGCAGCACCTGCTATGATGATATTTTCGAGACCCTCGCCTTCGATTCGTGGCTTTATAACCATGATACGGATGTGCCGTTTGTGACCTTTGCTCTACAGGGAATCCGGAATGAAGCAGAGCGATACCGGTATCTGCAATGGTTGAAAGATGATATCATGAAAATTTAATGTATATGGGGCCGCTTCGTTTTGAAGCGGCCTTTTTCAGTCATCTCGAAAATGATGTTGCGGTTTGCTGCAAAGTTACTATAATTTAGATAAATGATAAGTAAAAGTACACGGGTCAAACCGCGTATACCATAAAATCTAAATACGTCATGGGAAGCGTCTATCTCGATTTGAGATAGGCGTTTTTTATTTATCGTTAATCGAGAGTGTTCTTAGCAGAACGCTCTTTTTTTGTTAAAAAAGGAGATAAAAATGACCAACAACAACATTCTGACCCCGAACAGCGAATATTGGAAGGACAACGCAATCGAAACCTTTAAGGGTAACAGCGACCTCTTCGTTGACTTCTTGCAGGAGCGTGACCGTCATTCGGCATGGATTGAAACGCAGATTACTGATGTTCAGTTCGAAGCTATGTTTGCGGAGCCGATGTACATTGCAGATGATGCAAAGAAGTACAGTATTCCCGCAGAAATCGTTCAGGAAGCCGCCAATAACAGTAAGCTGTACGGTGTCGTTCGCGGCAAGCATATTCCTGTCGGACTTGCCGCTACGGAAAGCCTGATTGGGTATTCCAAGCTTATCCGTGAAGGATACAGCTGGATGCGCCGCGTCAATCCCGTTAATCTTGCGAAGGCAATCAATAACGGCATTGACACGATTCGGTACGATGACCGCCGCTCCACCAAATGCCTTGTAAAGGTTGGTGATGAGATGGTTCGTTCTGTCGTTTCCGCTCGTTACGCGCCGATGCCATCTGGCGACCTGTTCAACTACATCAATATGGATTATCTGCCTGAGAACTGGGAGAAGGCCCAGTTTATGTCTGGATATTGGACGCATGAACGCGTTCGCGGTATGTGGTCTTTGGCTGAGTATCGTGACACTTTCATGAAAACCATCGGCATGAATGAGCTTCTGGCGGGTTTCTTCCCGGCATTGTCTGTGGAGAATTCCGACACGACTGCTTCTTCCATCAAGATGCGTCCGATGTTCATTCGTGATGATGGCTATGAGTTCCCGTTGCTGAACAAGACTCGTACCATGCATATCGGTGCCGAGACAATCCATGAGCGTTTGGAATCCGACCTGCGAATGGTCTTTGCCAACTTCAAGGATTCGGAAAATATGCTGTTCGAGCTTGCGGCTACGCCTATCACGTACGGCTACAATACCCTGACGCACTGCCTGAAGCAGTCTAAGGTGAACATGCCCGTTGAACAGGCGCGAGAGGCGGCTCAGGTATTCTTTACGGATAAGGGCAACGGTCCCTGTACGGCAATGGATGTCTACATGGCAGTCTGCGATGCATACAACTACGTTGTGCGCGACTATCCCGAAGATAAGTTGAAGATTACGCGTGCTTGTGATGCAGCCGTAAGTGCAATGCAGAGCCCGTGGCAGCTCCTCGACAAGGACACCCCGGCTAACCTGTAAACAAACAAATAGTCAATTTACCCCGTTCAATAAGAACAGTTGAACGGGTTTTTTTATTGAAAGGAGAAAATCACAATGGGTTTTGACGGAACCAGTAAAAGCAGTCGCGCACATGGTCAGAGCATTCGGTATTGGGAAGCTACTTCTCCGTATCTGGATGCGCTGAAAGCCAAGGTCATCGATGCCGCATCTAAGCGTGCAGTTGATTTTCTTGACCCGCTAAACTATCCCGGTCCCGATGTTCTTGTGGACGCTGCATCGTTTGTGGACGATGAAGTGTCTACGGCAGAGGAAAAGTGGCTGGCTCATCGCCGTCTTTATGTCGGCGGTTCGGATTGCAGCGCGGTGCTTGGTAAAAACCATTACAAGTCCAATCTGGATTTGTATTATGACAAAATCGGAGCCAACCCCATCCCGAAAGAAGAGACGGACGGTGAGGATATCAACCTCATTACCGCATGGGGGCATATGGCCGAGGAGTATGTCGGGCTGTGGTATCATGTACAGCATCCCGATGAGGAAGTCATCACTGATACGAATATGTATACGATGGCAGGTCACCCTTACATCGGCGGTGACGTTGACGGCATTATTAAGATGCCTGACGGTCACTATGCTCTGCTCGAAATTAAGACCACAAGTTTCTTTAATAGAGAAGCATGGGCAAACAACGCCATTCCTGTTCCTTACGAGATTCAGCTTCGCCACTATATGGCTATCATGGGTCTGTGGGAGGCAGTTATCGTATGTATGGTTGACCGCGATACATTCTATGTTCGTCATTTGGTTCGTGACCTCGATGCGGAATACGCGCTCGTGAAAGCTGTTGATTCCTTCTGGAAAGACAATGTCGAGAAGCATCACGAACCGAAGCCTTGCGGTACGCCGGAATCCATCATTAAGGCGCTTCGCAAATACAAGCTCGGCAACGGTGTCGATAAAAAGATTCCCAATATCAAGCTCGGCGATGAGTTTTATACGAAATGCGTTGAGTATGATACGGTGGATGAACGGTACCGCGAAGTCAAGGCGGAAGCCGACCGTTTGGATAACTTGCGCAAGGAGATGACGATTCCGCTGATTCAGGCGATGGGTCAGGCTCCTGATGCGTATACCACAAGTCCTGACGGACAGACGATGTTTGTGCTGAAACAGACAGTCAGAAAGACTACTTCTTCCGACAAGAAGTACGCGGAAGCAAATCTGCCGGAGGATGTCTACAATAGAATCTTTACGACGAAAGTCAGCGCACCGTCGCTCTCTATCAAGAAGAGCAGCTGTGCTGGCAAAGTGGGTATCCCGCAGATGAATCCGTAAAGATACTACGAAAAGAGGAAATGAATGTATAAAACCTATGAAGTCATTTCTGCGTATATCAAAGAAAAAGAAATCAAAGCTTACGAGAATGGAAGGCGCGTTGCTGATATCGTAGTTCCTGATTGCGATGTCGATGGCGCGTGCAAAATTCTGGAAGCACTCGGCTATCAGCAGTTATACCGAGCGCGTTAATGAAAGGAGAATAAAAGTGGCAAAACAGAAGACGAAGACTAAGGCAAAACGCCACGTCAACATCTTCTGCATTGCTCCGAACAGTGACGCTTCTCAGCGGGAAAAGTTTGGCATCGGTCTGGCACTTAAAGGCATTCGGGCCAAGTGTTTTACAGAAGACGATGCCAGACTCGCTGGAGCGGATTACATTATCCGAACCTCGATTATTGAGGGGATTATCCGTGCCGCCGATATCGTCACCGTTGACGGTGATGAGGTGACTCCCGCTATGCTGAATCAGATTCAGAAAGCGGTTGAGATGAATAAACCTATCTGGTGTGCAGAAAGCGTGAAAGCAGCTGTTCGAGACAGCAATGTGAAATGTTATCCCGGCAAACTCGATGAGTTGTGCTGGTTTATTATAGATAACTGAGGAGAGAGAAGTGGCAAACATTGGAGATACGGTTAGTTTTACCGCGAGTAAATATAAAAATCTATTTGTGAGCGACGATAAGCGTTATACGATTGCCTATTTTACCGTCAATGCACGCGATGCGAGATTATATCTCCCGCAAGACGCAAAGACAAAACAATACGGCACAACGCATATGTTTATCGTAAAGGGTTTTATCCCGGATGGAATTGATAATATTGCGTATGAACTGACTGGCTGCTGGAGTATCGATAAGAATCGGAACCAGCCGTACCTTGATGTTCAGAAAGCCAATATTTCAATTCCCACTCGCAAGAAAAGCGTTATTGCTTTCCTTCGCTCTAACTGTAAGGGCATTGGAAATGTAAAAGCAACAGCTATCGCCAATGCGTTTGGCGAAAACACTTTATCTGTTTGCGCAAACGAGCCTGAAAAGCTGAAAAAGAAGGTTCCAAGTCTTACAGACAAGGACATTAAGGCTTTAAAGCACGGGTGCCAAGCATTGACATATAAATACGATATTCGGTGTTTTCTTGATGACAAAAACGTTGTCCTTCCGGATTACCAAATCGATGCGATTGCAGACGAGTACGGCGCGGAGGCACTTAATGTCATTAAAGAGAAACCGTATAAGCTGATTACGCTTCTGCCTTTTCAAACCTGTGACAAAATCGGACTTGCAATGGGAGTCAGTCCCAATGCTCGTAGACGATATGTTGCAGCACTCGTAGAGGCTCAGAAGCAGTTATGTCGGCAAAACAATACTGTTTGCGTTCGTGAAGATTTGCTGGTTGCGGAAGCTTATAAGCTGCTGAACCATCACAACGACGAACTGATGAAAATGTCGGTCAAGTTGTTGGTCGATAACTATCGGTTCATTCGATTTGGTTCTTCTAAAAGCGGAAACTGGATTTATTCCAAAGACGATTATACGGTTGAACGGAATCTCGCACGCAAACTTGCCGCGTTCATCAAAAGGGGACCCAGCAAGCAAAAGGAAATCGATGCAGCTCTTGCAAAATGGAAGAAAAACTCTCCCATTCAACTTTCCGAAAAACAGGAAGAAGCAGTACGCAATCTTGCTTATCCCATCTCCATCGTAACGGGTGGTCCGGGTACTGGTAAGAGTACAACGCTTCGCGCTTGTTTGGAAGTGTACAAAGAAGCATTCAAGAAAAACGCAACGATTCTTTGTATGGCTCCGACCGGACGCGCATCTAAGCGTATGGCTGAATGTACGGGTCTGCCCGCACAGACTATCCATAGCGCCTGTGCGCTTGTTCCTTCTAAGGCTGCTGGCGGTTTTACCGCTCAGGACGATTGCAAAATCAGTGAAAATCTGATTGCTATCGATGAAATGTCTATGGTCGGTATTCACCTTTTTGATTTCGTTATGAACGCAATCGAAAATGAACCCAACAAAAAAATCATCCTGCTCGGCGATGTGGACCAGCTCCCTTCGGTAACACCCGGCAATGTACTCTTCGATTTGATTAAATGCAATCAAATCAAGTATACTGTTCTGGATAGAAACTACCGTCAGGGCTCCAATTCCACTATTGCGGATGCAGCATACGCTATCAATAATGGGATGTCCAATCTTCCGACTGATGAAACATTTCAGTTTATCGATTGCCATAATCCCGATAGCGAAAAGGAAACGGAAGATATCTCGAATATCATTATTCAGAAGTATCAGGAGGGAGTAAAAAAGTATGGCCGCGATGGATGTATCGTCCTTAGCCCTACTCATTACTACAAGAGCAGCAATAGCTCTCCTCTGTGTACGGATATTATGAATAAGAAAATTCAGGATATCGTAAATGAAGCTGAGAAAGGAAAACCGGAATGGCGAGCCAAATCCACCAAGTCCAAGAACGGCGTGGATGTAAGCCGCGTATTCAGAAAGGACGACCGTGTAGTCCAAATCAAAAATACGCCCGAAATCATGAACGGTGACCTTGGCACTATCGATGAAATCATTGATGATGATGGTGTTTACACGTTCAAAATCACATTCGATGACAAACAAGTCGAGTACGATGTCAAGGATATGCAGAATGTGGAACTTGGTTACTGCATTACGGTTCATAAAACGCAGGGTTCTGAATTTCCCTGCTGTATCATGCCCGCAAGTATGACTCAGAAAGCAATGCTGCAGCGCCAGTTGTTTTATACCGGCGTTACTCGTGCAAAAAAAGAGTTTATCTTTGTGGGTGACAAGAAAGCACTGGATTTAGCAGTTCGGACTAAGACCGAAGAACGTCGGTCGATGCTCCCGGCGCGAATCTGTAAGGAATGTGTTTGAAGAGTGGGTGGCTGCAGCAATAGCTGTGGCTGCCCACTCTTTTTTGTTTTCGGCAGGGGAGGGGAGAACATATAAAAGTTCGTTTTGTGTAAAGAACAAATACGTTTTGCTTAAAGAAATCCGTATTGAAATTATTTAAAAATAAAGTATCCTAAATATAAGGAAATATTATGTGATTTCCTTAGTTACACAAGCTGACACCTCTATGTGGTGTGTAATAGGCAACGCGACATATAACGTGTATGTTGTGGCAAAGGGTCAGCAGAATGTGATGATTTTTGACGAAAGGAGGAATATACCAATGAATAGTTTGGCTGTTCGTAAGAACGATACCAAGAATGTTGTGGCGTTTATCGCGAATGTTGTGGCGTTTATCGCTATTGCAAGTCTTGCTGTTTGCGCTGCGGCTCTCGTCAGCGTAAATCCGGCTTTTGCAGCTCAGGGTATTTCAACGCTGTTCGGTGAGGCTGGCAAGATTGCAAATGCAGTTATGGCTGGCTTTCAGGGCTTGGTTCTGACCGTTGCTATTGCCGCAGGTGTTTACACGATGATTCGTGGTCTGATGGCAAGTGACCCCAAAGAAACGGCACAGTACAAGAACCGCTTCATTGCAATTGTTATTATTGCGTTTGTGGCGTTCTTTACTCCCTCCATCATCAGTTGGGTTCAAACTCTGGCAACTCAGATTAAGCTCAGCTAAGTCAAAAACAAAATTGGGCAAGGGCCCAGCCCGTAGCGGTCTTCCTACGAATGGGAGGACCGCTTTTTTAGGTGCCAAATTTAAAAGAAAGGTGGAAAATAAAGCATGCAAATAACTGCTATTGAAAAAAACAATAGAAAAAAGAAAAATATGAAAAAAGCAGCAATTTCAGCCACGGTTATCTTTGCGATGATGACGTGTCTGTCTTTTGCTTATGCTACCAGCATCTTTGAAGCAGTCGGTGATGCATTATTTTCGGGGACACTCATCCAAAACCCATTAGATGTTATTGTTTCGTCTTTTTTACTGCTTGTTTTTAAGACAATCATCCAATGTGTCGTCAATGTGCTTGATATTGTTATTTCTCCAATAAACGAAATAACAACCATGAAAATGGCAGAATTAGCACAATATTTGCCATTTGCAGAATATAAGGTCCAAATCAATGAAGGCGAATTTGCGTTCGATTATACGATTGCGTCAAAAGTAAACGACTATATTATCGGTATAGGTGTCCTTATCTGGATATTGCTATCTTGCTTTGCGATTTTAATTGATTTTTATTATGTCGCATCTGGTGATAAGCGAGCAATTCCTGGCAGCAAGTTGTTTTTGTCTATTACAATTACAGGTGTACTGACATATAAAGCGCAAGATTTAATGTTTTTCCTTTTTGACAACGAAATCAACCCGTTAATTTCGGAATTTTTGGACATCGCGCAAAAAGACCAAACCGGAATCTTTGAAAACATGGGAAATAGTGTTTGTGCAAGTTGGCAGGGCGTTCCGGGTATACTTATAGCACTTGTTATGGTCTTGATGATTGGCATAAATTACATTAAGCTTGCACTGGAAATGGTGCAGCGATATCTTATCGTTGCTGTAATTTGTGTTTTGTCACCCCTTGCTTTTGCTACAGGCAGCAACCAAGAAACAATAGACATTTCTAAGAAATGGTTCAGAATGTTTTGGTCGCAATGCGTTTTGCTTTTCTTGAATGTCTGGTGCGTTTATGTAGTACGAGAAGGCATGATGGCAATAGGAGACAAAAAAGCAAATCAGTTGCTTATCTGGGGTCTTATTGTATATGGCTTCATTAAGGTAGCACAGCAACTTGATGATTTGCTGCAAAACGCCGGACTTAGTATTACCCGTCAAACATCTGGCATGTTGGAAGATTTCCTCATGATGGGTAAATCCATGATTGGATTGGCTAGTACAGCAGCTACCGCAGCGGCAAGCGGATTCCAGTTCAAACAGGATTCTGCGAATCTTAGAGAAGGTCTCGCAAACGGCACCAAGACAATGGATGATTATAAGCGACACATAGCAAATACCACAGCCAATATGGCGAGAAATCCGCTTGCGCTTGCAATGATGGCTCCTCAAATGGCAAGAGAATATGCTGCTGCAAAGGGAGCAGAAGCAGAGTATAAACAAAGCGTTGGCGATTATTTGAAAATGAAGAGTCCTGACAGAAGCAAAGCAACTGCACCAAATTTGAATTCTGCAGCGGGAAGAAGCCAAATTAAAGACGCACTTGCGAATAGCAAGGATAAAAAAATTGCCGACGCCGCCAAAAACGGCGAAGTAACAAAAGCATACACAGATTCAAATGGTGTTATTCATGCTTCGCTTCAAACCAGAGATAAAAATGGCCGAGCAAATGGTATGTACGATGTTGCCATTAGCGGCAACGGAAAAGATGTTATGTCTCAGGTTGCCTCTGGTCGTGAAGTGACAACGGATGCAAACGGTAACAAACTTATTAAGGATGATAAGCTTGGCACATTTGCCTATAACAAAGAAACTGGAGCCTTTGAACAGATAAAGGATAAGGATGGAAATGTTCCCCAAAACCCGTTGTCTGTACAGGTTCCTGATAAAGTTGACAAAAACAATGTCGAAGAAGTCGCGGATTGGGCAACCAAGACAGATGGATTCGATAAAGCTGTTCAGGAAAAAGAAGCAACAGACAACTATTTTAATGCCACCGACGCAGGACGTCTGAACATGGATTCAAGCGATGTCAATCAGGACCAGATGAATAATATGGCACGCCAAGAAATCAATGACCAATTCATGCAAGAAGGTGCAAACGGAGAACAGCGGCCTGCTGTTGGAGAAGACGATAAGCTTGATGTTTCTGTAAATAAAGAAACAGGCGAAATGACAGCAAAACACGCTATGACCAATGATGATGGCACTATTGCTATTCAAAACTACAAGAAAGACGAAAATGGAAATTGGCAAACTGTAGGTCAATCCGAATACTATACTGCAATGGGAGATAAGCCTTCTTATCGAAACAGTGAGGGAGAAGTATTCGCTGGCACACAGGTTGGCACTTCTGCAGACGGCAATGCTATTATGCGCTATAACCAAATTGGCGCAGACGGCAATGTCCTCGAGAACGGAAAATCGTTTGAAGTTACGCAGAGCGGAAGTCTTGCTAATTCGGATGATGCTGCAAGTAAGGTTGAGATGGCGCGTCAGGCATCCGAATCGCTTGGTGCAAAAGCAGTTGCTGCTGATTATGACAATGCAGCAAGACTTTATAACGGCAATGGTGCAAATGTACCTGAAAACACGAATTTCAACAGTTCCGAAAATCTATATGCTTCTCAGCAGGCTATGATGGGCGCAAAAGGAACAAGTCAAGATTTGAGCCTTCTCTCAGATTATACAGCTGTGCAAGCAGACGATAACGGTATCCGAGATGGTGTTCATACACAAACCTTCCAGAACGACGATGGTACGCGCGTAAAAGTTCAGCGTGATATGTCTTCTGGCGCTGTTAACACAACCATGAGCGCGGCAAGAGTACAGGATGATGGTGCTGTTAAAGTTGAGAGACTTACAGAAGATTCTTCCGGCAATGTTTCAAACAGTCATTATACCTGCACGCCGAATATCAACCCGCTTGATGCAGATGCAAAAACAACACCTGTGACGGTAAATGATTCTGTATCCGGACAATGTTATCGGGTTGATGTACCTACAGAAATTGCAAAGGACGGAACTGCTCTTGCAAATTATATGGCAGGAGACGAGGGTATTCACGCTATTGATACCGCTAAGCAGGACGCCGCTACATTGAAAAATGCTGTTGTTAATTCTGATACTCAACCTATTCCGGAAGATACCCGCATCAACCCTGCTGCCGCTTCGTCTGTATTCTATGAAGCCGCAAGTAACGGAAACTGCAACCTTGAAAGCTTGTCGAAAGCTGCTCAGAACGGAGATATTGAGGTTTATCCCGCAGAAAGCGTTGTAGATGGCAAACCTTGTGCCCAGATTATTTATCGTGACCCCAATACCGGACTCAAAACTGAGGTAGGCGGCTGCTTGGAATACAAAGACGGTAAGGTTTCCGTCACCACGACATCTGCACCTATGGCAACGCAGTCTCAGGCTCAGGTTGAAAAAGACATGCAGGAAATGACTACAGCCATGATGACTCCGGCAAATACCGGAGACGGAAATGCTGACCGTGACACATTGATTCACCAGCAGGAAGCGTACGATAAATTCACTGGTGCAAACAATGCTAACTATTCTGGGCCTATTGGCGCAGCAGCTATGGCAAAGACTGCAGGCGTAAATACAGAAGGATATGTTCCTACAGCATCGTTTATTACTGGTCAGGACGCAACCCTTGTTCTTGAAAAAAGCGTTCCTATTCCGGAAGATAAAAAACAGGACGTGATGCAGTGTAAGGAATACACCTTTATGAAAGCCAGCGGCAGCCCTGAAATGAAAGAGGCCGAGAAAGTTACAGTTTCCAATGGTGTTGGCGGTGTCATGCGCTTCGATATGCAGAACGGAGATACATTCGAAGTCTTTGGTATCAACACTGAAACAGGAACTTGCAGTGCAAGAAAGCGTTCCAAAGACAGTGACGGCTTTGGCGAAACGGTTGCTCTGAATCTCGGAAAAGGCAAAGCAACAGAAGAAAATATCCTTCGGTCTTTTATGGCTGCAAAAGCAAAAACACAAGAGAGCGATATCGATACTTTCTTCGGAAAAGAAAATTTCGACAATTTGCCCAGCAAAAAAAGAAATGCTCAAAAGAGCAAAGGAAAAGGCAGAAAAAAGCCTGACAACAAGTAAACGGTAAAATGCCATGTCAGAAGTCATTCTTGGCTTCTGGCATGGAAACTGCACAAAACCAACAGCCTTCACGCGGCGTGCAGTGAGCAACGTATAGTTTTATACGGCCAATGTTGAAATAACAGAAAGGTGGAATGGTTAACATGGCGCAACAACAATATGGCGACAGTATGGCACAGGATGCATCCAATGTGGCGAATGCGGCTGTACAAACAGCAAAAGATGTAAAAACTGTTGCTGCTGTTGCCGGAAATGTCGCAGCGGGCAATGTTGCCGGTGCTGTAAAAGAAGTCATAAAGAACCCGGAATTCTTAAAAAAATTACTATGCGTTGCACTGGTAATTGGATTTTTCCAATTTATGCTTATCGCAGGGCCTTTTATCGTAGCAATCGCTATGCCCGGAAGTATTTTTTCCGCTGTAAAAGATGCTTTTAATCATAAAGAAGAGAATGTCTTGGAAGGATGGGACATGAGCGATGCGGATGATTCCTTAAAAACAACAGCAAACGGGTTTTATGATTACCTGTCAAGCGAAGGAACCGAGTCAGAACAGTCATTTTTTACATCGAACACGGCAGATTACGGAGACAGCCCTTCAACAGATGCTTTTTGGGGAGAATCCAATCTTCAGATAACAGCTTTGGATAAGTATTTCAGAAAATCTTATAAGAATGCCGCAACCAGAGCAAACAATAAATACGATGACTTAGTAGATGAAGATGCTCTTACGCAGCAAGCGCTCGATGATGGAATTGAAAGCAGTGATTATGTTAAGTTTGTCACCAATAACATGACAACCGATGATAATAAAGGCTTCCAAAGAGTTTCTTTTTACATCATGGCATTGGATTCTTATAAATACACAACCAGCAACGATGAAACACAAGAAGATGCTGATACAGAACGCTTAAAACGAATGATAAAAAAAGCAAAAGAAATCAGCCCTAATGGTCTTCTTGATGATGCTATTACGGCACTTTCTGCATTGGGTATCAATATTGATTTAGGTAGCGATAAGCTATGGGTCGTAAGTACAGACACTACATATGATGATGTACAAGATGTTGTCGGTTACGAAACAATCAAAGAGTGGGTTGTAGATGAATATGACAAAAATGGTAAACCAGTAAAAGGTCACGAAGAAGATACAGGTGAAATAGACCCCCAGCGCCCCATTATGAAAATGGTTCGTACATACACCACAACAATATCTCTTGAATTGAACTCAAATATTAGAAATTCGCTTTATGAGAGTTATGGAATTGACCCAACAGAAAACATTGGTAACCACAGTGATGCTTTTAAAAGCACGGAAAACCCTAACTATTCAACAACAGAAAACCTAAATGGAAAAACTATGACTGCTGCTGATATTATCGAACAGCAGGTGGAACAGTACATGGAAGTATATAATGTTCCCAGAACAGCCGGAGGAACTGGCACAGACATCGGAACTATTGGCCCAGGTGGTTCTGGTCAGGTCAGTAATATGTCTGATGAAGAAATCCAAGCAATTCTGGCAGCAACCAACAACGGTAATTATACACCCAAACAACAAGCGCTCGTGAGTAAATTGCAGGACGCATTAAACAGTCCTCTTGGTCTGACAGGATATATGAAGAGTATTGGTTGTACTGTCGCCACAAATTATTGTCAGGCTTTCGTTGCAGATTTCTATTCTAAATGTGGTCAAGCGCGTATCAGCTTCGGCTCCGCAATCAACGCATATAACACAAGCGCTATTTGTAAGAAAGGACAGCAGGGTTACGATACGCCCCCTGATGGTGCATCTGTGTATATAGGTGCAAACCATGTTGGTATTTACATCGGCGGCTGTGTCATCGACAGTGTCTATGGACAAATTCAGGTAATGCCATTTGAAAAGTGGAAGAGCCAAAAATACTACCAAAGTGGTGGCGGTTACTTAGGTTGGGGCTTCAATGGATGGGATGTCTCATAATATTGACCATAACGCAAAAATGTGGTATAATATATACACAGGAAGGAAGTGAGTACGCGATAATTCGCGTAAAATTATGAAAAAAAGAACAAATCCTATTGCGATTGTTGCAGCAATCATCGCAGTTATCGTTATTATTCTTGTTTTCGTTGGCATGAATCGTCACAAAGATGATACCAATCATCAGAATAATGAGTCCGTTACGTCGTCCGCAGAAAGCGAAAACGACGGTTCAGACATGGCAAGTGCTGAAACTGCAAGTGGCATTGATAACAGTGACATTTCTACCTCGCTCCCCGGAAATATTGTAAAAGAAGTTTTAAAGTCTGATGATACGAAAGATTCTGAGCGTGCGAAGGCGAATGTAGTTGCAGAAGCAACCAATATCCCGAACGGAAGCGACGCTTCTTTCGTAGAGTTCTCGTATGAAAATCCGGAAAGTTCTGATGTATTTCGATACGATAAAAGATACGTGCATATGCTGGGCAAATCGTACTTTGATTTACAAAAAGAACGGCAAGAGAAATACAACCTAACATTGGCATCGTCCAGTGACGGAAATCCATACATGGTTTTTGGCGGGAATTGCTACGTTTATGACGGAACAGATGAAAATGGCAATGCAAAAAAATACATCATTTCCGGTGCCGATGTGGTCGAATATGATGGAACACTGAATCCGTTTAATACACATCCCATTCTTCGCAAAGAAAATACCTGTGAGCGCATTTATCTTTTCGACGATGAAACAAAGAAAAACGAGTTCTTGGAACGTCGCGCACAAGGAAAAGAATTTCTTCAAAACGGTTCAACTGACAATGAGTGGAAAGTCATTTTGAACGGAGAATATCTGCCTGATGCGTACCCTATTATCGATGATAACGGGAATTTGAATCTGTCTTTGGTACAACTGGCAACTGCCTACAATCCCTTGTTTACAAGAATAGATAAGAATTACGTTTATGTGGCTACTGATTGGGGGCTGTATTCTGTGCCTAGCACAGAGTCCGACCAAGCTACAAAGGGAAGCTGTGACTTCTCTAAAGATGAAGACGGCAATGATGTCTATTACGTCACCGATATGGGATTTGGCGGAGTATCTGGCTCGTATGGTGTGGCAGCTAAAGCACCCAAAACGAAAGAGTATTATTGGGTCACGCCGGATGATTTAAACACAATTCTTGGCTGGACAGTTTCCATTAAGGGTCGTGTTATCAGCGTGTGCAGCAATCCGCTTGATGATTCTGACTTAACAGGTGTTATTCAGAAAGTTTCTAAAACATACTACGACCTCAACGGAAACATCATCACTGACCAAGAATAAGACAAAACATAAAACGTCGTTTCTGTGAAAAAATCTATTCGTTATTTCGTAAAGAAAAACATATAGCAATTCAAAATCATTCGATATATACTTATTATAAGCGAATAGTATATAAGCACATTCCCCCTCGGAGTAATTCGAGAGGGATTTTTTTTGTTTTTTACAGCAAGAGTGTGCTGACGGCATCAAATGAGGAAGATTACCAAATGAGTAGTTATATGTTGATTCACGGAGATTGCATGGATTCATTTGAATTGATTCATGACCATTCTGTCAATCTCGTTCTGGCTGACCCGCCATACGGAATAACGCAAAACACATGGGATGTTGTGTTGCCGTTTGATGATTTTATCGAATGCGACGGAAAAAATCTCAATTATGAGAAATATTTACTGCATTGCTTCAAAAAGAACATTCCCTACAAGGACGCCAACGAGGAATGGAATAAAAGAAAACAACAGGGAATTTGGTCACAACTGGACAGAATACTTGCCGATAGGGGAGTGGTGATTCTTTTCTCGGCCGGGATTTACACGAAAACATTGATGGAGTCTACTACGATTCCTTGGAGATACAATCTTATCTGGCAGAAGACGACTCCGGTTGGATTTCTTAATGCAAACCGAATGCCGCTTCGAGCACATGAAGACATTCTTGTTTTCTACAAGAAACTGCCGACCTATAATCCTCAAAAGACAACAGGACATCCGAGAAAGGTCTCAACGGTCGAACATAAACGAAATTCTAAGATGACAGAGGATTACGGGAAATACACAGCGAAAGGTTATGACAGTACCGAACGATTTCCCACGAGCGTGCTGACATTCGCTACTGATAAACAGAAATATGCAGCGCACGGCACACAGAAACCGGTGGCATTGTGTGAGTGGCTCATCAAAAGCTACACAAACGAAGATGATACCGTTCTCGACTTCTGTATGGGAAGCGGCTCGACAGGCGTAGCAGCGAACAATACGAATAGGAACTTTATCGGCATCGAAAAGGATGCCGATTTTTTTGATATTGCGAAAAAGCGGATAGAGCTTTGAGGAATGATTATGAGCTTTGATATACTGGGCAAAGACATTGCTGTTTTATTCATATTGGCAGTGATATTCGGCATTGCTACATATTTTTATGTGTTGCACAAAGGGAAAAAGGAAAAAAGAACAGTAAGCGCAGAGGATAAAATTATTCTTGGTTTCGAAGTTCTTGCATTTTCTTTTACATTTTTTATCTTTTTTCCTTTAGTAGTTGAAGACGTGTTTGATGCAAATGGAAGCAATTCTGCCTTATGGCATAATCTCGCTGCAATAATTAGCTATGGTGGTGCAGCGTTTTATCTTTTCTGTGGTCAAATTAGTGGTGACTATTTTATAATACAAAAGTTTTTGAAAAAACATAAAAAACATAAAACAAGAGCTCAAAAAAAGAGATGGAAACGGAAAAAATAAGTAGAAAGCATTCTATGCATTTAAAAATTAAAGCCGAGCAGTAAAGAAAAAGAAATATTCGACTCCTCCGATGTTACAGCATTGTGGGTTTATTTTTTTAGGATATTGCAAAAATGGGTGGTTTGAATAAAACCATCTGGTTTTACAAGTATCCGGAATATCGAAATCCTAAACGCAATTTCCCCGGCTGTGCGCATAAGAGGTGGAAAATGCAAACCATACTGACTTTTGCGGCAATACTTGCCATGGTGATGCTGCTTCTCTGCGGAACGCGGCCCGCATTTATCCTTTTAGTGGTTCTTGCTGCGGTATCAGCGGTCTGCCGTATTGTGACTTCTTATATTTTGCAAAAGGGAACTGACGAAAAGAACGCAAAAGACACAGCACTGCAAAAGAAAATCGAAAATTGGCGTAAAGTCCGGCGTAGGCAGCTCAGAAGTAATGCTGATAACGATGATATGTTCGATGCCGGTGGCGTAACGCAAGACCTGCGATTAGCGTTGGAAGAGGGCGAGCAATTTTTTGAGGAGAATCACGAAATAGAGAAGCTGGAAATTCAAATCAGCTTGTGGAATCGAATCGGAGATGTTTTCAAACACCTGCTGAATAGCTGCGTAATCCTTGTTTGTCTCTTAGCGCTTTCGTCTTTTACCGTTTTTGCATATAGCTATGTGTGCCGCCTGTGGAGGTAAAGAAGTTATACATGTCAGAATCAAAAAGTATGGGTAGATTTCACCCCAACCTACTCAACGACTGGGACTATGCGAACAACACAGACATTGACCCGATGCGAGTGTCAACTTCCAGCACAGAGGTCGTCCACTGGGTCTGCGCCAAGTGCGGGCGCAGGTGGGAAGCATCCATCAGCGACAGAGTACAGGGCAAGGCAGACTGCCCGATTCGGAAATACCACTATATGTTTTCGCACTACGACAAATAAACAACATCTTAAACGCACGCGTGCGTTCAATAAATGCACGCGTGCGTTTTTGTGCATTTCCGCGTATTTATTGCTCATCTTTTGTGAGGAGGAGAGACCGTGGCTCAACCGATTCAGGCTGTTCAGATTTATTTTGAGCATCCTTTTGGTGCTGAAAGAGAAGTGCTAAGAGAGTTCTTCTCCTTTGTTGGCTGCTTAGTCAAAACGACTATGATGCCAGTAGAAACTATGCTGGAGAAGCACAAATCACTCGTCAACCCGGGAAGTGAGCGAATCACACATCTGTTTCTTACGGGCAAACCGCCGGAAGGCATCGTGCTATCGAAAAACGAGATGTGGTGCAGTTTTCGTATCTTGAAGCGAGAGCTGGCGATAAACGGAAAAGAAATTCTGCACAACGCTGACCAGAAGATTTCTGCTGAACAATTCGAGAAGACGACACTTGATGTGATTATCCGCCGTATCTGGAAGGATGATGAAGCGGTGACTCAAAGCCTCTTGCACATCAACACTTCTTTCTGGCAGCTCGACCTGTTTGAGTTTCTACAAATCAAAAGTACATTCCAAGCACTCCAGATGGGCGAATTGATGGCTCTTCCCATGAGAGGTCACTACTATCTGCCGGAAGCTGTTTACCTCAACAAGATGGCGGACGCTTTCATCAATATGGCAAAGCAGTGCAGCGTGGGACCGAGCAGTATCTATGCGGTCTATGCCTATGTAAATGCACAGCGACATTTACGAGAACTCCTTGCATCGTTGGAAGCACATGCTCCGCTGCGCATAAAGCTGTATGCCGCTGTAAAGCCGGTACAAGAACTCCTTTCGGAGCTGAATAAAATATACCGTGTAGACCCAGACTTCGTTTCCATGTACTGCTTGGCGGCAACATTGTGCGAAGGACAGGCACAGTTTGCACTCGATGCACGCCCATATCTTAGAGATGCAATAGAACATGCACCGGAAAAATTGAAGTCTTTCACAGCAGGAATATACCTGCGATATGGAGTATCTGAAAAACAGATGCATCCGGATAACGAAAGAGCGTTGCAATGCTATAAAAAAGCGCTGCAACTGGACGAGAACTATTATCCTGCAATATTCCAGATAGCTTGTCTTTGTGCGCTGGATAAGAAGTACACGGAAGCAAAAATCGGATTTAGAAAAGTAGCTTTTCTCATTCAAGGAAATTACAACCACCGCGATTGGCGGGACTTTTCTTTGGAAGAAATCCTCTATGTGTTTCGATGCTACATCTGGCTCGCCAAACTCGCACTGATAGAAGGCGGGGAGAGTTCCATTGGTGTTTCCATAGCATTGGCTAAGAATACCGCTATTGTGTTTGTAAAAATGCCAATCCTTGAGAAATGCTGTGATATTGAACACTATGGAAAAGCGAAGAGCTATCACCAAGGCAGCATCACAGTAAGAGCAGTTTTGACGGTGCTGCGAGATATGGCGGGTGACTCGGAAATTAACAGAGACCTGCAGGAAGAAATAGACGACTTAATCAGAATAAGTAACAAGGCATCCGATGCGGAGTAATTCTGCATCGGATTTTTGTTTGGAGCAAAAAAATGAGTAAGAACAAAATATACACGCATGTCTCGCTGTTTCCCGGTGCAGGCGGGCTCGATGAGTTGCTGTGGATTCTGAACGATAAATAATTGATTTTGAGACCTTCGATGTTGCGGCATCGGGGGCTATTTTTTAGAAGGAGAAAAAAGTTGACAAAGCAATACAACGACGAGCTAAAACGAGCACCGGCAGGCAAAAAGTATATATATGTTATCACCGAAACAGAAACTGGGAAAATGTATATTGGACAGACCCGAAACTTCCACAAACGTATGTGTTCGCACAGAAACTGTGGATACAGTCAGCATAGTGCAATCGATAGAGTCATTCAAGAAAAAGGCGTAGATGCGTTTGAGTATGAAGTTTTGGAGCTGTGTACCGAAGATGAAGCTGATGAAAGAGAACGCTATTGGATAGAGAAAACAGACTCATGCAACGAACAAAAAGGCTTCAATATATTTAAAGGTGGTCAAAAGAGTTTTTCGGACGAAAGTTATGCTATGCTCGTTGAAATGCTTCAACAAGGAATGACATTAAAAGATGCGTGCGATGCCATGAACACATCATCTACTTCTGCAAGACGCGAAATTAAAAGACGAGGCACGAATTTATCAGAAATTCGAAGTTTGGCGGCCGAGCACAAGCATCTGCGCCGTAAAAGTGCTCACAGAAAAGAAATCAATATAACTGATGTATTGAAGATGTATCAAGATGGTATGACCTCAAAAGAAATAGCAAGCCACTATGATATGAACCCGTCAGCTTTTTACCGTAGATTGAAGGAAAATGGGCTGAGTGCCAGAGCGATTGTTCAGCCAAATTACGGAACAGCGTCCACTTTGTTTGATAAAGATAAAGCTATTTCGATGCGTAAGGATGGATATACCGCTCGTGAAATAGGTGCGACTATGGGGTTGCCAAGATACACGGTAGAGAGACTTCTTCGGGAGTCAGGGTGTTCCGTATCCTCGATTGTAGATGAAGAAACTGCTGATAAAAGAAGAAAAAGAAGCGAAAAACGAAGTCAAAACGGGAATTTTGATTACGAAATGGTTATAGACTTTTTAAGAGAAGGCTACAAAACCAAAGAAATTGCTGATTTGATAGGAATGTCAAGTGCGCATTTGACGACAAAACTCAAACAAAATGGATTTGATATAAAAAATATAACCCCGCTTATAGTTTGTGATGAAACCAATGAAACATTCTCCACGATAATGGAAGCATCTAAGGCGTATAACATAAACTACTCATCACTGCGAAAATGCTTTGATAAAAAGCAGGGTTATTGCGGTGGTTACCATTGGCATAAAGAGAAACGGGAATTTTGACTCCTCCGATGTTACGACATCGGGGGTTTTGTTTTTAGGAGGATACTATGAGTAAGGGAATGCGTACAGAGGACGAGGTTCGTGACAGTGCCAAGCTGGTTCTTGGCTTTGATAAGACTGAAGATGGAGTGCAACAGGGAACAGGGCAAATCACCACCTTCAACCAGCTGGGATTCCGTGGCTGTAATGATAAACCGGATGGCTGGTATCTGCCGGATGACGCCAGCAAACCAGCCATCATTCTGGAGACGAAATCGGAAACAGAAGGTGTTTCCAAGGAAAAGCATGTCAAGGAACTGTTCAAGAATATCGATGTGGTTGCCAAGAAATACTCTAAGACCATCGGTATTCTTTATAGCGGCAGTGCTATCCGCGTGTTCAGAAACAAAATCGAGCTGTCTGATGCGTCCAAACGCTTGGAAAACAAGGATTACTACATCCGCCTGTGTACGAGCCAAAAACTCGACAGCAACTACATCTTCGAAATCACGCAGAAAATCAACAACAGCCTGCATTTCAAGTTCGGCATGACGGACTTGCAAGACCGGATGATTTTCACTGCTTGCGCCCTTGTTGCCCAGCGTTACAACCCTCAGAACGGTCTTCAAAAGCTGAAAGACATGGATTACAGCACCTTCCATAACTGGATTTACAGCGCTTTGTCTAAGGCTCTGGAAGAGGATAAGAAGCAGAATAATAAGCTGGATGTGCTCTTGGAGGAGTATGCCTCCGTCCGTATGTCTATCACGGAAAATCAGGAAGCCATCAACGATTTCATCGACAATGTCTGCCAGATTGCCGACCTCGTCAATTCCGATAACTGGAATGGCGAAGATGTCATGGCCATCTTCTTCAATGAGTTCAACCGCTACCGTGGCAAGGCTCAGGCGGGACAGGTGTTTACCCCGGACCATATTGCATCCTTTATGTACCGACTCATTGATGTGAATATGAATGACCGGGTTCTGGATGCTACCTGTGGTTCCGGCACCTTCCTCGTAAAGAGCATGTGCAATATGATTCGTGAGGCTGGCGGTAGCAGTACCAGCAAGGCAAAGCAAATTAAGTCTGAGCAGTTGTTTGGTATCGAGATGTACCGGAAAGTCTACGCTCTGGCCTGTGCCAACATGATGATTCACAAAGACGGCAAGACTAACCTCGTGCAGATGGATGCCACTTCGGCTGAGGCGACTGAATGGATTCGGAAACAGAAAATCACCAAGGTTCTGATGAATCCGCCCTACGAGAGACGATATGGTTGTGCAACAATCGTTGCCAATGTGTTGGACAGCGTCCCTGCAGGTACAAAGTGTGCCTTCATTCTCCCGGATAAGAAGATGGAGAAGGAATCCAAGTTGAAAGCCTTGCTGGAACGGCATACTCTGACCACCATCATCAAGTTGCCTGAGAACCTTTTCTTCGGTCTGGGCGTTACTACTTCCATCTTCATTTTTGAAACCGGTAAACCTCAGAATGGGCGCAACATCAAGGGCTACTATGTGGCTGATGACGGTCTGGAGACGGTCAAGAACAAGGGCCGGCAGGATGTACACGATAAGTGGCCTGCGCTGGAAGATTACTGGGTTAAGGCGATTCAGGATGATAATGATGACCGCTACAACACCCGCCAGCTTATCAATCCGGCTGAACACCTGTCCTATCAGATGCCGGAGAAGCCTTTTGAATTGTACGAGGAAGATTTCATCAAAACGGTGATGGACTACGAGATGTACAAGCGTGGTATCAATGCCAAGGAGTTTGGGGACAAACTGCTGCAGAAGGTGCTCTACGGTTCGACTGTGACCGGAACTGAGGAAGGTACGAACATTCTGGTGGAGAGGGGAGAGGACAATAATGGGGAAGATTGATACTTCCGAATGGAAGGAATTCCGAATCAAAGATTTATTTGAGACCCAAAAGAAAGGAAATAAGCTTCAAGTACCGACAGGCGCGAGTGTACCCGTACAGGATTTACTTGAAGATGGGGCGACTCCTAGAATTACGGTAACAGGTTCAAATAACGGCATTTTTGGCTTTTATGATTATTGTGGGAAAAACATCGCTGATTATCGGGTGTTCAACAATTTTGTGAGCGTTTCTTTTCTGGGAACCGTATTCTATCAAGAAGGTGATGCGACATTAGATATGAAAGTGCATTGCTTAAAACCGAATGAAATTACTCTGAACAAATATACCGGACGATTTCTTGTGGGTGCCATTAGAGCATCTTTGCGGGAAAGTACATATTCTGACCAGATTTCCAGTTCAATTTTGCCCGAAATGAGTATCAAACTCCCCGCCACCCCTGACGGTGCCCCCGATTGGGCTTATATGGAATCCTACATGGCGAACATTGAAACAAGAGTCGCCGACTCTCTGACCATGTTGCAAGCTGCGAAAGATGCGGAAAAGAAAAAGGTGGATACGAGGGAGTGGGGAGAGTTCCGGGTTGGGGAATTGTTTGAAAAACTCAATTTGAGATTTCTCCCGAATAGAGTGTTTGATAAAGCATCAGATATATCAGAAGTAAAATCTGAAGAATTCAATTTGCCTCTCGTTAATGCTAAGCATAGTAACAATGGAATCATGTATTATGGGCGTAAACACGAATGGGAATATGAAGTGCTGACGATTGATATTGTTGCCGATGGCGCAGCTTCTACTGGGGATGTTTATGCTCAGCCGCAAGAAACTGGAGTGCTCTATAATGCATATCTAGTAAAGCCAAAAGCGAAGTGTGTGACGGGGCTTATTCTGTTTTTTCTTTCTACCGTTATTCAGCGATGCGTAAAAGACCACTTTGGATATGACAACAAATGCACATGGGACAAAGTAAAACATGAAACAATTCTGCTTCCTGTAGACAAGACAGGTCAGCCTGACTGGGGGTATATGGAGGAGTATATGAGGAAGGTGGAGAGAAAGACCAAGGGTATGCTCAATCAATTTATCTCAGCATAAAAGGAGGAACAGACGATGTCTCTAATCATTCATTTTCTTACGAAAGACGGCATAGTTGCCATTTCTGACAAACGAACAACCGTCGATAAGGACAAAGAAAATACACATTATATGGATGCTACAACAAAGACAATTGCTTTTCCTAATATGGTAGTCGTAAGCCATTGCGGAGATAATTATATTGACAAAGACAAGAAAATCTCAACAACAAATTTCCTTTTAGAAATTCGCGAAAAATACGGTCAAGCGAATGGAATCAAAGAAATTCCTTTGATTATTCTTAACGAGTACAAGAATAAAGAATACGTTTCAAACGTATCTCTTATAGTATCCGGAATTGACGATACAAATAATATGATGATGTATTTCATCACGCCAAAAACAAATGAAATCAAATTGGCTTTTATTCACCAAGAACTCGGCAACGATAATTATGGAGCGGGATATAAAGGATTAACAGAAATAACTCATACAATACTAACATCAGATTTTCAAATAAACTGGAATAATCTTACCATGGAAGGCGCGATTGACCTTGGCAAGACTTGTTTGAAGGCTACGGCTACAGCAGCAAAATATGGAACAGTACAAGGAGTTAGTGAAAGCTGCGATGCATATATATTGTCGCGATTCTACGGAATTGGATGGCTGATAGATGATAAAGTAACCCCGGATTCAAATGCACCTAATGATGCACGTTACAAATATATTCTGAGTCAAGCGGATAAAGATTTGAAAAGGCGAAAGCGTATAAAGAGAAACGCAGAGAAAAAAGCAAAAGAGCAAACGGAGTCACCATTGTAACAAGTTCAATGACGACTTTTTTGTTTGGAATTAGAAATGCAATGACAACAGAAGATTTTATCGCCAGAGCAAAACAAATTCATGGTGACACTTATGATTATTCGAAAGTAAAATACAAAAATTCCGGGACAAAGGTAGAAATTATATGCCGGGAACATGGCTCATTTTTTCAAAACGCGTGCAATCATATAAATCCAAAAATACGATGCGGATGCCCGTATTGCGTGGGGAAAAAGGTTATGCCCGGAGTTAATGATTTTGCTACTTTATACCCGGAAGCTGCATCCGAATGGGATTATTCCAAAAACATTGTGCTGCCATCAGAAGTGCTTCCAAGGACAAACAAAAAATACTATTTTCTTTGCTCGAAGGGACATTCATATCTACAATCTCTAAACAACAAAACAAGTAAAAATTACGGATGTCCTTATTGCTCAGGGCAAGCGTTACTTAAAGGATATAACGACCTACAAACGGTTTATCCGGAAATCGCGAAAGAATGGGATTATTCAAGAAACAAAAATGGTCCATCGGATTACCGGCCTGGAAGTGGATATAAAGCTTGGTGGGTATGCAATAAATGCGGACAATCATATCAAAGTCCCATCAATATCCATATCAGAGGACATAAGTGTCCATATTGTTCGGGGCAGAAGGTCGCCACAGGAAAGAATGATTTGCAGACCTTATATCCAGAAATAGCAAGGGAATATTCTGATAAAAACAGTGTTCCTGTAAACCAAATATCGGCGCATACACACCACAAGGCTATTTGGAATTGTCCGTTCTGTGGCAACGAGTACACAGCTTCCATCAATCATCGAACATCGGGTGAAACAGAGTGTCCGATTTGCGCAAAAGCGTCAAAAGGAGAACGAAAAGTCAAGGCTGTTTTGGATGAGCTTGGTGTTTCATATAAGCAGCAGGAAAGTTTCGAGGATTTGAAAGACAAACATCCACTACGGTTTGACTTTACCATTTACCAAGACGACAAACTGATTGCCGTGATTGAATTTAACTGGATTCAACATTACAAGTCAATAAGTGTTTTCGGCGGAGAAAAGGCATTTCAGATGCAGAAAAAACACGATTTAATGAAAGTGCAATATTGCGTTGACCACGGTCTGTACTTGTTGCAAATCCCGTACAAGACATGTGAGTGTGACACAGAAGAATATGTCAGAAGGCTTTTTAGGAACCTCGACACCTATCAAAAAATCATGGAAAGTCAAGCACGTTGGCAACGCTCTGGAATCTTACATCAAAAAATTTGTACTGGATGATGATGTGACCAAGAAGACAGACATCAACACCGAGTACGCCTTTGAGGATATGGAGGGCAACCACATTATTCCTTGGAGCAAAGGTGGGTATACCACAGATGACAACCTACAGATGCTGTGCAAGAAGTGCAATGCGGCGAAGTCGGATAGATAAAGTCGATAGGGAGAACATGATGGAATATCGTTATTTTATGTACGGTATGTTCGACGGAACAGATGAAAATAGATACGACATTTGTATTTCTTCTCCGTTTGTCCGAAACTCAAAAGGTGAAGCCATGAAGGATGAAAACTTTGCATACCGCTTTTGGGCTACTGATTCGGCTGAGTCTATGCTGATTGCTTTTGCAAATGAGCACTTTGAGCCCGTGAATAACGGCAAAATGCAGTTGAAATGCTTGGTAGACAAGAATGTCGTCGGAGCCTATACCTTTGAAAAGTTCAAGAAGAACGGCGGGCATATTCGACAATTAAAACGGAGCAGCAGAGGAAAATATGTAACAGATGAGTCGGATTTCGTCGATACCGATAAGTCGTTTACTGATGCGTTCCCGAATACGGAGAAGGGAAAGCTCTACTATGTGAATGGGGAAGCGTATTTTATCCAAGAAGAAGTTGCGATGCAAACTAAAAAAGTGCTAACAAAATAAACGAGGAATATAAATAATATGGAATTTCTGGATACATTGTCATATTTGGATATTATTGGGTTATATATTGTAGTCCCTATCGGGATTGCCGCTATATTATATATAGTTTTTCAAAATGAAGGAAAAAGAAAAGCTGCAATATTTGCTTTTTGTGCAATTGGGTCATATTTCCCGATTTTTAATACTATTGACAATGAAGCAAAAAATGTGGGACTGGCAATTTGTGAAATAACAAGTTCGGAAACGGCTGCTGAAATCACGACATATGTTGCTGCTATTATTATTAGTATAGCAATGGCAATTAGTTGGATTGGTTGTATAGATACAGCATATCAACTGCTGTTTCCTAAAAAAGAAAAACAAAATATTAGGCAAAAAGCAACCAAAAAGAAACGTAAAAAGCGACATTAAAGACATTTGTGACCTTTCTTTACACACTCGACATCGAAATTGATATGCCTATCCAGACCAAAGACTCTATCCAGAACATCAAAACCTTGGCAGTAGAGGATAACACTACTTTGTATCGCGGCAGGATATCCGTGAAGACATTCCCGCGAATGAAGATGATAACCTGCTTTTGCCTGATGACGACGATGAAGATACAGAAGAATATGACTTGGATGACGAGCCATATGTAGAAGGCTTCTGGAACTGAAATATTGATTAAGTAGTCCTATTAAAATGGGGCTTGCGCAATTTTCAAAACATACTATAATACAGACATCACAATAGATTTCAAGCTTCCTATCGTAATCAGTAACATACTGACTACGGTGGAAGGTTTTGTTTATGTATAGGTGAAATATAATGGCAAATGAAAATATGTATCACTTCTATTTCGACGAATCAAACAAAAATGGGAATATTCGGTTCAGAAATGGCATACCAAATTTTTGGCGCAAAAGTAATGGATTTGAAAAAGGTCCTATATATTATGTTGGATGTTATGTAGGATGGAGTACACAAGATGACATAATTGCAATAAAAAAATATCAGGAAATTGAAGATACGTGGAAAGTTAAATTTTTCCCAGGTGTAAAAGGTGTTATGCCAGAGCTTAAATCACAAAAATTAAAAGCAGATTATAGCTATGGAATTAGCAGTTTTAGTGATAGATATGTCGACTTCTATATGGCATTATTTCAATTTTTGCTTCAAACAAAAGCAATATATCAAATAAATATAATTAACCCACTTGAAGTTTTAACGCGCGATGGGATATGTTTTTCCTTTCATTTTCCTTATGAGCCAGAATTTGTTGTTGCATTCTATTATACATTGAATAAATTTCTTTATACATACTCTGACCGCAATTTATTATCGGCATTTGAAAATTTATTAACCACATATCAAGATTCATATTTTAAAAAAAGTATGATTTCAAAACTGAATGACATAATAAAATGGGACGAAAGCGTACAAAGAAAATATGCTGAGACACTTGCACTTACAAATTTGAAACATGCTATTGAATTGAGCAGTATTTCCGTCAAACATTATCCGGTAGAATTTGATTATAAAATCAACGCAGTTGGTTTAAAAGCTGCATTAGCAGAGATGTGTGTGCATCCTAAAAACGTTATTCTTAAAGTTGACCGTGAACGTGATACCGCTACTGCAATAAGAGCAATATTTAAAAACACAACAGAAGTAGATTCAAAAAAATGTGCTGGAGTACGGATATGTGATATACTTGCTGGATTTATATCCAATATGCTCAAATCAATAGGTAAAACGCTAAATCCAGACGAATTTGCATTAAACTGTAAAAAAGCAAGCGAAAATCCATGTATCCTACCAAAAGAGTGGTTTGATTTGACGAAAAAACAATTTGAACTTTATAAAATTACTGGCGATTTTTTAACGGGAGATGATTCTCCATATTATACTGCAACCACAGGCAAAAACGCGGATGATATTTCGGCATTTTATTCATTGCTTTTTTATTTTGAAAAATTTGATACATACGAAAGCTACAAACAACATAATCCTACAGAACACATGAAGAAATATAATGAGTTTGCGTTAGAATATTTGGAAAAGTTTTATAGGCGTATGTAAATATATAATTTACACACTGCATATAAAACATAAAATTTATTGACAATTTTATCAATATTGATATAATTAAAAATCATAATAAATCATAACCCCATCGTCACAAACCATGTCAATTGTGATGATGGGGTTATTTTGTTTTTAGGAGGTATAATTTATGAAAACTGGTCATTTATGGGGCGGTACAGTTTGGTATGATAAAGATATTGCCGCAAATGACAAAGGACATTCTATAATAGAAAAATTCATCTCTGAGCATTTGCATAACGATTGGACGTTGTCTATTTATGACATCAATACTTTTGGAACAATTGAAGTTAATTGTTTGATTAAAGACATTCCATATGTTGTATCACTCGTCTATGATATTGAATGCGCATCTTCAATTACATTTGTAGGAGAAAATCCTTTATCTGAATCCTATGTGATAGGCATGGAACTTACTAAAGGAACTTTAAATGTTCCCGGTATATATAATATTGTAAATGGAAAACTCATACCTGCTTTTTAAAAGCACAATTGTTTAGTAAAAAATTATTTTTTATGAAAAAACCTATTCGATTTTTCGTAAAGAAAACCATATAGCATAGCGCAAAAATCAGTATATAATGAATATAAAGATAAGTGTACTCAGAAACACTTATCTCCGCAGAGTCTTGTTCGAGTTCACACATCGGACAAGGCTTATTTTTTATGTTCAGAAAGGAGTGTGGGAGAAACATGGTGATGATTTGTTTCTCTTTCATCGCACACAGGAGGTGTTGACGCGTGAAAGAAAAGATAACAAAACTTAAAGACTGGTATAACAGTCTGAATTCCACAAAGCAAAAGCTGGTCAAGTACGGTATTATCGCTTTTCTGAGCTCATTCCTTGGCGGATACTTTGCAGAAAGTGCTTATAGAGTATCTACAAACGGGTTACTGGGAGCTGATAATGCCAGCATCAATTTTCTGCTTTGCCCAATCTACGCACTTATCAGAGCGAACGGTCTGATTTACACCCTCATTATTACGTTAGCCATTTCCGGCTTCCTATTTATAATGGAGTTCAGAAACCAAGACCTTGCAAAGGAAGCGCATGAGGATGACAGAGGTGTTGCAGTCGCCGCGAATCCTCTTTATGGCTCCGCTGACTGGATGCAGCCGGAAGAAATCCATAAGCATTTCGAAATCGGCCCGGTCAAAGATGTGGAAGGAATTATTCTCGGCCAGTTGGATAAAGAAGGCAAGGAAGCCATTTGTTTGGCAAACAACTCTCCCGGCAACAGAAACATCATGATTTTTGGTTCCCCCGGTTCCGGTAAGTCCTACGGTTTTGTTCGGTCTGCTGTATTCCAGTCAGTTAAGAATCAAGCCTCCATGGTAATTACTGACCCCAAGGGCGAAATTCACAATGATATGCGCAAGTTCCTTTTGGATAACGGATACGAAGTAAAGCTGTTCGACCTTGTTGACCTGCTGTATTCCGATTCTTGGGACTGCGTATCCGAAATCATTGACCCTAAAACAGGCAATGCAAACGAACTGCGTATTGCCGAATTTGCAGATGCTATCATGAAGAACTCCGGTGAAGGCGATGAGTTCTGGGACGGCGGCGAAGCCAACCTTTTGAAAGCTATCATCTTCTATCAGGCATATCGAAATGAAAGTGCCAAAGTAGAAAAGTTCACCAAGTCTATTATTGAACTCTGTAAAGACCTCTCTATCGACAGCAATGACTGCCAGCAATTCATTACTATCATTCAGGATGAATCTACTATTATGAATGATAAGTATTACTGCGTAAGAGAACTTGCAAAGAGAAAGGCCGAGCAAGACCTCGAAAACGGGCAGCGTGACAGCGCTATCGATGCCTCGTTGACCGGTGATGAATATGTATCGGCATGGGTCGAAAAGTACATCGCAGACATCGATGACTGGGTAGACCGCCGCGCACCGCTTCATATCGATGAAATTTATCGCCTGCTTTTGAACAACGACCTTGCAAAATGGGAAGAGTGTTTCAAGGACATTCCTCTGGATAATCCCGCACAGCTTGCATGGTCAATCTTCAAACAGAACTCTGATAACGCAAGACCTCAGTTCATCACAGGACTTGGTCAGCGCATGCAGCTGTTCCAGATGCGCGATTTGCGCCGTATTCTTCGCAACAAAGATATCGACCTTGCTTCGATTGGTGACCATCCTTCTAAAAAGAAGACGGCCTTGTTCTGCGTTATGTCTGATAAGAGTGCGGCCATGAAGCCTATCACTTCTTTGCTGTTCAACTTCCTGTTCAAGGATATTTCAGACGCAGCAGATACCTATGGTCCCAAGACCCGTAATACAGTAAACATGATTCTGGACGAGTTCGTTAACATCGGTATGATTCCGAACTTTGAAGTTCTGATTTCTACCGTTCGTTCTCGTAAAATCGGTATCTTTATGATTTGCCAGACATACTCACAGCTGCAGGAAACCTACGGTGAGACAAACGCCGAAACCATTATCGGTTGCTGTGATACTTTGTTGTGCCTTGGCGTTAACGATAAAACGACTGCTGATTTCATTTCTTATAAGAGCGGTGTTATGACAGTCGTATCCAAGAGCGTCAAGGATAATCGTCCTACGGTTCTTGGATATCGTCCTATGAATCAGGGATATTCCTTATCTCTTGGCGAAGGCAAGCGTAATGTCATCAACCCCGATGAAGTTATGGCAATGCCTTTTGAGAATGTTTTGCTTTTCAGACAGCACGCAAAAGTGCTGAAAGCCAACAAGTTTGGCTATAACCTGCATCCGATGTTCAAGAAGTTTGCCGTCAAGAACGAAAAAGGCGAACTCGAACTTGAACAGATGCCTATCATCAGCCTTCTGCCCAGCCGCAAGAAATATGCAGCGACAGAAGACAGAGACGCATTCAGTGCCGGTACCAACAAAGTTAAGACGGGTGCCGATTTCTTGAGTGTGGCAGCAAGCAATCAGGAAATTGCTTCTACGCAGAGCACGGAGAGATTCCGTCAACAGCAGAAGCGTACCGAGATTCCGCCTGCTGCCGATATGATGAGCAGTACCGTAAAGACTGAAACGAATACAGCAGGGAAGGGGACTGCTGCTCAGTCTAAAAAGAAAAACAAGTTTGGCATCTAATCCCCTTATATAACGCGCAAAACCTTATCCGTTTTTGGGTAAGGTCTTTTTCTTTTGTTATTACCGTCCCCACACGGTAATGTATATAAATTTCTATTTACAGAAAGGTAAAGTTTATCATGGAAGATACTATGAATCTGAATACTCCCGAAGTGGCTGAGGCTGCTGTCGAGACCCCCGTTGACGAAGAGGCCGCTTTCGCCAATACTGCCGAAGAGGTTGCTGCCAATCCTGATTTCGTTGCCGCCGACACCGCTTCCAATGAAGAAGATGGTGATGCTAAGACTGAGGCTGTTGACGAAGATGCTCCCGAGGAGGACGCAGAAGCTGCTCCTGAGCGCCGTCTTCCCAAACTGGGCCGTTATGTCGATTCCGGCAACGACCTGATTGAAGCACAGATGCCCGATATGGTTCAGGCTTCCGATGAGGACGAAATGCGTCGTGCTATCCGTCAGCATCGCGTTCTGTATGCAAAGGTCGTTGCTATCGAGCCCATGGGCGATGGCATCAAGATTGTTGCAAAGCGCAATACCATGCGTGTCGTGTTCGTCCCCGAAGATTTCTTCAAGTACAGCCTGATGAAGGATATGGATGGCCTGAGCAGCGAAGAGAAGACCATTCGCTACAAGCGCAAGGCCAACCGCATGCTCGGCGCTGTCATTTCCTTCATCCCCCGCGATGTCGGCTACTTCACCGATGATTTTGGCACTCGCATTCCTTTTGCCGTTGGTTCTCGCGCCGACGCTCTTGCTCAGCTGCAGAATCGCTACTTCTTCCGCGCCACTCCTCAGACTCGTGTCGAGGTCGGCAGCACCACTACCGCCAGCGTTCTGTCCTGTGGCCCCCGCTATGTCATCGTCGAGGCTTTTGGCGTTGAAGTGAGCATGGGTACCGGCGCACTGTCTGCATTCGAGTATATCGAAGATGCCTCCAAGAGTTTCAAGGTCGGCATGGGTATTCCTGTTGCCGTCGAGGCACTGGAAGTAGATACTCGCGCAAAGACTGTCAACATCCGCGTCAGCCATTCTCTGCTGGAGCGTATGTCTGCCAAGGTTGAAGGTGTCAGCGAATCTATGATTGGCGGCCGTTATCTGGCTACCATCGTCAACGTCACCGACAAATACTACCATGTGGTTCTCGATGGCCTGAAGATTCGCGGCGTTATCCCCAAGACCCAGAACATCTCCAACGAGATGCTGATGATTGGCGATAAGGTTTCTATGCTGGTTCGCTACATCAACAAGGAGCAGGCGCTGGTCATCGGCGGCTGCCATAAGATTTAACCGAAACGCCCACTAACACAATCACCTAATTTGGTTCCGGAGGATGGTGGGGTCCTTCGGAACCTGTTGCTTATAAAAATTGGATGCCTCCACGTGGCAAGCAACGGGCAACATTACGCCACACCGTAATGGCTAAATCCAAAGAACTTTGAAAACTCAGATTTCTTCAACATCAACGCTTTTATCCTTAGGGATAAAGCGACGGCAAACACAACCGGACTCAGCAATAGCACGGTCCTCCTCATCCAGATGGCTGCAACTCTCTTCGCGCCAGCTTTCGTCGGCCATCATAACATCCTCGAAACTAACAGTATTATTCATCATATCATTCATCATCGTAATAAACTCCTCTTTGTTTCTATACTTATATTATACCACAAATCCGTGTAATAGTCAACTGCGGCAGAGAGGAAGAAGGGAGATATATTAAATATGGGGAACCATAACGAACAAGAAGTATTTAGCCCTACGACTAAGTACGGAAGCGTGGTATATAACGGATTCAGCGAGAACGCGACATATCTGATTTCATTTCAAAAGAATTTGTTTTTCATGGGCGTCGTATGCACAGTTGTAATGAACTGTAAGCAGCCAAAAAAAATATTCTCCATGCTTACCAAAAACAACATAGCAAACGACGAATGCAAAAACATCAATGTGAGATTTTTAAGCCAGTCTCAGGTTGGAGTTACATTCCGTGGTATTGTAGAGTATCAGGAAGACAAGGTAAACACAAAAAACGAATGTATCAGATGCGCCGATGTATACCTTAAAGAAGCAAGACGAATCGTTGCAAAATGCGGAGGTATCAACTGATTATGGCACAAAGAAAGGTATATTACATTCCAGATAACTTCGTTGACGATGAAAAGATATTCGGCGGTAAGTTCCGGAAAAGAAATTTTATAGAAGCTGTTATTTTTACACTTCCTGTGCTTGGACTTTTTTGGCTCATTAACTGGGCAACTGGAATAGGCTGGGGAACGCTTTTCTATCCTACATTTCTTTTTGGAATCGCCACATTCTTTCTTTTCATTATCGGATATAACGGTGATTCATGGGGCGAAACTTTGCTCCTTGCACAAAAATTCCGTTCTAACAAATTCAACATTTCCACCTATAACCCGCGTGTCAAAACCGAATTAACTGCTGATTATCTTGCCAATCCGAATGCAAACTCCAAAGCCGAGGCTATCCGCAATTTCATTAAAAACCTTAATGATGTACTTGCTGGTGCAAGAGGACAGAGTGAGATTGCTGATGACTTGACCAGTGATAAAACCATTCTCTGGTATGTTGAAGATGAAGGTATTATCGAAAAGCCTGAATCTTTAAAGACTGCCGCAGAAATCAAGCAGGAAGAAAAGGATGCCAAGAAAGCGGCTAAACTGGAAAAGAAAAAGCAGAAAGAGTATCTCAGCACATTAGGACCCAAAGAACGCAAGATTGCAAAAGCCAGATTTAAAACACAGGCTCTTGAAAAAGCAGAGCGTGACCGCAAACGCCGCGAAGAAGAGCTTCGCATCTATAATGAGGCTATTGCGAAACGCGAAAAGGAAGAAGCTGAAAAAGCCAAAGAAGAACAGACTTTGTCGCAGCTTGAGAAGGACAAAGAAAACAACAAGAAGCTTTCTGCTCGGCAAGCCGTTGCTCAACGCCGTGCTGAGATAAAGAAGCTTCGCAGAGAAAATACACTAAGAGAAAAAGAAGAAGCAAAGGCCGCAAAGAAAAAAGCCAAAGAGGATGCCTTAGCTAAGAAGCAGGCGGAGAAAGAAGCTAAGAAAAAAACATCTCCAAAGAAAAAACAAGTAACCCAAAATAAGGCTGGGGTTGCTGCCGCTCCTTCTGTACAGCAAAAGGAACAGCCTCAAAAACCGTTACTTGTCAATCTCGATAAGGTTTCCAAGAAAGAAAAACAGCAGGCAACCCAGCAGACGGCCGCACCGGCTGTGCAGGAGCAAAAGCCGCAAAAATCGCAAAAGAGTGCGATTGACAACATCTTGAAAAAGGAAGCCAAAAAGAAAGAAGAGCCTATCAAGGAAGAAAAACAGGCAGAGAGTAAGGCGGAAGTTACCAAACCTGAAAAGAGAGAACCTGCTATTGTCCCTGTTGTAAAAGCGAGTTCTGTTCAGGAACAGGCTACTGAAAAGCCTACACATCAACCTGTAAAGGCTCCACAGAAAGAAGAAGTCACCGTTACAGATAGCAAAAAAGCTGATGTTCGCGAGGTCCCTGATTTGTTGGATAGTCATAATGTGTTTTATGGCATTGGCGCAAATCAAGGGAATGAATTCGTGTTGGATGATGATGAGAAGGGAGGAAACAGTTTATAATGTTTGGAAAAAATAAAAAGGAACAGAACGATGTAGATAAGTACCTTTCCAAAAAGCAGCGCAAAGCTATTGCTCGCGAGGAAAAGGATAGAATCGACCGCCAGAAAGCTCTCGAGGAAGTCAAGTATCGCGAAATCAAGGGTACACAGGAAATGCTCCCTGTTTACGATACCTATCAAGGTGTTATCGTAACCCGCGATGGACATTTCTGCAAGATTATGGAAGTTAAACCTCTCAACTTCATGTATCTCTCTCCGCAAGCGCAGAACAACATTATCAGCCTGTTCAGCCAGATGCTTTCGGCAACGCCTTATAATATGCAGCTCATTTCCTACGCTCGTAAGGCAGATGTGGATTCTATGATTCGTGCTGTCGAAGACCTCAAAAAGAACGAAATGAATCCCGCATGTTTCCAGATGCAACAGGAATACGAAAACCTTCTTCGTTATAGAGCCGCGCAGAACGGCGTTACTCGCCGCTTCTTTGTCGTTCTTGAATTCAAAGCAGACCTGCAGAATGATGGCACAGACATCAATAAGGTCGTTGGCGATTTGAACGCAGCAGCAAGTAGATGCCGTGGATACCTTGAAGATGCAGGCAACCAGTTCATTCCTACCTGTGAGACGGATGAAGGTGTGTGCGACATTCTCTACCAGATGATTTGCCGTAAGGAAAGCGAGACGGTAGCGTATGATGTTCATGCACGCGAAGTTTTTCTGAAATACGAAAAAGCGGTTGTTGAACAGGGGCTTGGCTCTATGCCTATCATCACAGCACCCGAAACTATCGCTCCTAACTGGATGGATTTCTCTCACTACAACTACGCTGTCATTGATGATAAGTTCTACACATTCGCCTATATTTCCGATACCGGTTACGAAAAGAATGTGACTGCCGGATGGTTGAATCAGTTCATCAATAGCGGCGAAGGCGTTGATGTCGAGATTTTCTTAGACCGTCACACACGCGATGAGGTTTACAGCAAAATTGGTTTCAACGTCAAACAGAAAAGAGCAAAATCTCTTGATAGCCATGATACGGATTCCGACTTCCACGAAATCCAGAACGCCATCGGTGCTGGTTCTTATCTGCTGGATGGATTGGCTGCTGGCGAAGATTTGTTTTACGCCAGTGTTCTTTTTACTATCACTGCTGATGACTTGACAGAACTTGAACGGCGTTTCCATGAATTTGAAAAGAACGCAAAGGGTTCTGGATACAAGGTCGTCAGATGCGATTTCAGAATGCAGGAAGCCTTTATGTCTTCCTTGCCTACATGTTCTCTTGAAAAACAACTTTATAAACATTCTAAGAGAAATGTTCTGACCTCTGGCGCTTCGTCTTTTTATCCTTTCGTATCCTTCGAAATGCAGGACCCGAACGGTATTATGATTGGTACCAATACGGCAAATAACTCCTTGGTTATCATTGATGTTATGGATAGAAACATCCATCGTAACTCCAATGGTGCTATCCTTGGCACATCCGGTTCCGGTAAGACATTTACCTCTCACTTGTTTGCACTTCGTTTCCGTATGCGTCGAATTCAGACATTCATTCTGGCTCCTGTTAAGGGCGAACGCGACTACGGTAACGGTTGTTATCGAGTTGGTGGGCAGTTCGTATCGATGTCTCCCGGTTCTCCCAATCACATCAATATCATGGACATTCACGCACCTGACCTTTCCAACATCGATTCCTTGGGCGACGATGATGCCAGTAATGCAGCGCAGATTTCTTTGCTTGCACAGAAATCTCGTACCATTCTTACATTCATCAAGCTTCAAGCACCTGACCTCACATTGGAAGAAGAACAGCTTGTTGACGGTTGCGTATACGAAACCTATGGGCGTTTCGGCATTACCGAAGATAACATGTCTATCTATAAGTTTGGTACAAGCGAGTACAAGGAAATGCCCATTCTTGAAGATTTGTACAATACCATGAAGAATGTGCCAGAACTTCGCCGCGTCTGCAATATCTTCAAACCGCTTATTAGCGGTTCGCTTTCTTCGTTTAACAACCATACAAACGTTGACCTTAGCAATCTCTACATTGTTTTCGACTTCGATGCGTGCGACGGCAAAAACAAAGTTATGGCTCTTTTTATCGTTCTGGATTTCTGTTGGAGCAAAATCAAAGAAGATTCCAGTAAACAGAAAGCCATCTTCATTGATGAGGCTTGGAACCTTATCAGTAAATCGTCCAACGAAATGTGTGCCGATTTCATCAAGGAAATCTTCAAAACCATTCGTGCTTACAATGGTGCCGCTTTCGTAATGACACAGAACGCTTCCGACTTCTTTACGATGAACGGTGGCGAATATGGCCGAGCAATCATTACGAATGCTGACACAAAGATTATCATGCAGTTGCCGGAAACGGAAATCGAAATCCTGCGCACTGCTGTTCAGCTTACTGACGATGAATGCAATAAAATCCAGCAGCTCCATCGTGGTTCTGGACTCGTGATTGCAGGAAGCAGTAAACTGTTCGCCGACTTCACAGCTTCTGATTTTGAGGCCGAGGTTATCTCTGGCGATATCAAAAAATCAAAACACTAAAAACAATGACGCAGAATCGAAAAATTCTGCGTTTGCTGCACAGTATGAGCACCTCCACGTTGGTGTGCGGCGGATAACGGGAAATCTCGTTAACAGAGCTCATAAAACCACCTTATTTTGACGTCGACTGAAGACATTTTTAAATCAGCTTAGTCTACGTCGAAATCCGAACAGATTTATGCGTTAACACGCGCATAAAATATAACATTTCTATTTTTGACGCAGACTGAAAAAGAACGTTCACTCAAAAATAGAAAATCACTCAAAAACAAGAATTTGGAGGTTTTTATCATGGCTGCTGCTCATAACACTGTAATTAAGAAATTGCTTCATGATTTCGGGGCTCTTCCGGCTGAACTGGTGGCAAAATATCTCACTATTATGTTTGGTGAGTCCATGACTTTGCCGCTGGCGAATCAGACAATTTATGCGGCTGTACGTGAATTTGTGTGTTATCAGAAGGATGGGTACCTGCTTGCCAACAGCTTCGTCAAAATCGACAGCAAAATCGAATCCGGCGCACGCGCTTTCTGTGTTTTCCTCGAATTCATGGAACATGTCCCCGGATTCACTTATTGCCGCCCGTCTTCTCCGTGGCAGTTGGCGTTCGTTGCTGGCGATGTTACTTATTATATCGTTAATATTTCGCGTGGCAGCGAGTATCAGATGGGTACCATCCTGAACAGCTTCGGCGCTGATGAAGATTTGCTCAAAAATTCACGTAGAATCGGCATTCTTGAAAATGGAGCCGATATGTCTCTTGTTCCTTACTGCGGTATTATGCAGTTCTGCACGGTTGATGATAACTATGACATCACGGTGTTCGCGCCCGAAGACCGCAACACCATCGAAAAGGCATGGGCAGATGTCCAGCGGAACTAATAAATTCCTGACGAATCCAGGCGATTCTGGCATCCTGTTTAATGGGGCGGAATCGCCTTCTTTTTGTATGCAGGATAAATTCGACAGCGCAGCAAAGCATATCAATGAAGCACAAAAATATATCGAAGAACCGCAGAAAAGCACGATAAAGGCGCAAAAAGCAATCCATGAGCTTCTTTTGGCGCAATATGCACTTCGAGATATCATCAATTCAAGTGATATGCCACGCACAGAAAGAATGCTGTTGGAATCCCAAAGCGTACCTGATTCTTTATGTTCCGTAGCGCAAATAAATAACGGTATATTGCAAATTTCATATCCGTTTCTGCTTGGAACATACAGTAATCCAGATTCGAATGATTCATCAGCCACATTTATTGAGAAAAGTATTGGCGTAATGACACGCAATAAGCTCGATTTATTTCTCTATGAACATCCGAATTTGGCCTTTCCGGATGGTTTCCTGTACCTGATTTTTAAGAGATTTATCCCTCAAAACGGGAACAAATTGCTTGTCTGTGATAGCAATAATATGGAAACAGGGGCTATCACAAACGCAGTTTCGCAGGCTATCGGCAGGTCAGATAATGCCTATTCTATGGGGTTCGTTTATACAGCATCTGTTGGCGAATATCCGCACACAGAAGTGACGCTTATACAGGCGTCTGACCTTCCTGAATGGCACAGATATATGGGTACCTGAACCCAAGGAAAATCAACACTAAAAATGTAGATTTTTATGGATATGTATTCGGGTACCCAAAAATATCAACATTTCACACACCAAAATAATGCGGTGTTATTGCACTTAACGCATTTTCTTTGCGTTGAGGTATGGAAAGGAGGGAACGCCTGAAATATGCCAAAGCCGACCAAGGTAAGAATCCTCGAATATCTATACACAGTGAGTAGTATTCCGAGAAAGCAATTAAAGCTGGCATTTCAAGATGTGGCTTATAACACAGTATTCAGAGCAACGAAAGAACTTCTGGATTCTGGTTATATCGAATTGCTATCGGTATCAAAAGGACCAACCAGAATCAAGATTACAAAAGCTGGCATGGATTATCTTTCAAAACAAAAAGATGCAGTTATGCAAGCGAATATCCGAAGCACAGTAACATCTTCAAGCAAGAAAGAGCGTATCGAACGAGTTCAAAAAACGATTGATATGTGTGTGGCTTCTGGAATCAAAACGTCACAGACATCTAATATCAGTTTTTCTATTTTCTCACAAAAGGAACAAGACGAAGATACTGTTATTGAGTTCTCCAACTTGTTTGTTGATGAGGCTGTATTCTTTAGAGCTGACGAAATCACGAAAACAATCAAGGCAGAGAATACTTTCGGTGAAGAAATTACACAAACGCAAAGCAGAGTTACAGGGTTGATAATCAATAAAAATGGCTTATGGTTTGTTTATCATTCTCTCGATAAGTTGATGAAGTTCACAAAACAAATTGAACTCACATTCACAGAAGCTGTTATCCGGTTTATGGAATCAAGTTGGTTGGTTCAGCAATATCCAAACTTCTTTGGATTCTTATCCGCAAAGCCAAAAGCCATCATCATTGGAAACACACCGTCTATGCTTCCGAAAATCTTTACTGGTAGAAAATGGGGCGAAACGGAATCCGATAACAAGCAGAAACAAAAAATAGCTGCTCAAATGGGTTCCTATGAAAACTTGAAATTCATTTACTCGTCCATCGAATTCGTGCCGAATAACGATTGCGGGCGAAACTATCTGCACAGAACTGTTTACATGACACAAGCTGAAATGCTTGATATGTGTAAGACATGGGCGACCAAATTTGATTATGATTGCGTAGCCGCCAACGGCATGTTCCAACTTATCCATACGGGTACCTCTACACGCGTAGCCATTTTACTGACGCTTAACTTCGATATGCTAATCCATATCAGAAATTTACCGGAGGGTACCTCAATCATCATCGATAAGGTCATGGCCGAAGCAGTAAGCCGTGTGCTTGGTGCATCTCTTGTCTCTGCATACGACTTTAATCTCAACAAGCTCACTCCCCATAAATACAACAACAATGGCATTCGTTGTGACGGTATCAACCCTCTCACCAAAAAAGGACATCTGGAATAGATAGAATACGGGTACCTGAATGCCGGGTACCCTTTTGTTATCGCGTAGCCCCATACACAGAGAGAAAACAGAGATAGAAGAAAATACTCTGTTTAATTCTGTGTCGTAAAGAGAGAAAGGAGAAAGTCCCATGAATAATAACCTCGAAGCAGGCGAGTTCAATATTGAGCTCAAAGAAGAAGAACCCGTCTGGATGGATAAAAAGCGGTATACAATTTTCGCATTGCCGATTTCCTTCACCACCTATTATTTGACTCCGACAAAGATTCTCATCGAATCCGGATTATTTACTACAAGAGAAGATGAAATCATGCTTTACAGAATCAGAGACATTTCTGCGACGCAAAACATCTTTGAAAAGTTAAATAAAACGGGTACGATTCGAATCTGTTCTTCTGATGTAGGAACACCGGAACTTTTGATTCAGCACGTCAAGAATTATCGAAAAGTCAAAGAGGCAATTTCGCAGGCAGTGGAGAAAAGTCGGAAGGAAAATGGAATCAAAACGACAGAGATGTTGAGTCCACATCATAACCATGACGAGATGCCTCCGATGATGGAATGCCCGTTTTAAAATTTCAAATTGAAAAAAATGGAGAGAAGCCATGAGTATGATGGAAGCAGTGTTCAAAAAGCAAAGAAAAGCCTTTGAGAAGCAAGTGGAAGAGCAGAATAGAGGATACAGAAAGCCTCAGAAAATCAATATTGAAAGAAATATTCAGTATGGCGAAGACAAGCTTCAAACCTTCGACATGATATTTCCAACAGATGCAAAACCGGATATTCCCGTCATTATCAATATTCATGGCGGAGGACTTGTAATGGGGGATAAAGACTTCAATACAAGATTCAATATCAGGATGGCGCAGAACGGGTACCTTGTAATCAGCGTAAATTATAGACTGGTTCCGGAGGTGACTGTATTTGAGCAGATGCAGGATGTAATTGACGGAATTGAGGCAGCAAGAAAACACCAAGAAGAAGAAAGAAAAGTTCTGCGAGCCATATGGGGCGTAACGGAAGATGAAATAAACCAAATCAACAAAAGAAAATCAAAGAGAGATTATGATTGGGGCGTTCCCGTATACCTGACGGCAGATAGTGCAGGCGCGTACCTTGCGTTGTATATTCTCGCTGTTCAAGGCAGTCCTGAGGTGGCGAGAGAATTCAAGGTAAGACCAATGACGACAAGAATCACAGCTGCCGCATTTATTAGTGGAATGTTCTACACAACCAGAAAAGATAAGATTGGATTGTTTATGCCGAAGTACCTGTATGGGCGCGGATATAAAAAAGCCGGATTCTATCCGTATATCAACCCCACCAATCCAGAAATCATTAAATCACTTCCGGCAACGCTGTTTGTTACCAGTAGAAGCGATATGCTGCACTCGTATACGATTGATGTTTATGAAGCTGCCGAAAAGTACGGAAGATATTGTACATTGATTGATTATCCAAAGAATAAGCAGTTGACGCACGCATTCAGTGTGTTCTATCCAAGTCTAAGCGAAAGCGTTCATTTAATGGACGAGATATGTGAGTTTTTTAACAGCAATAAGATAGCTTATCGGTAAAATACATTCATCCTTTATAAAACAGTCATTCAAAAAAAAAGAGCGATGAACGGGTACCTCATAAAATGGGTACCTTATCCCATAGAAACAGGGTAGGGGAGACAGGGATAAAATGGGACATGTAACTATCAAAACAAAAGTCATTGCGCTGGCTGTGCTGGTTGTCGGAGTTATCGGCAGCTATAATGTCAGCGTAAAAGGGCTATTACAGAAAGATACGCAGACGCAAACGGTAGATACAGTTCTTGAATTCCAAAGGGAGATTCTGAGAAGAGACATTGCAAGGTATCCTGTTGAGGTAATGCTCGAAAACGCCAAGCATCAGATTGTTCAAAAAGAAGAAGCTGCAAAACTGGCAGTTCAACAGGAAGAAGAAAGACAGAGAATCCTGAATTCAACAACATATGTGTGGAGTGAGGTATCTACACCAACCTATGGGCAAAGCTACGCATCTATAACTTGTGACGAAATTGGACTCAGTAGCAGGTTATATTGGGGAGACGACCAGTCCATGATAAACACTGCGCAAGGTGTTTATGAGTATACGGGTACCTCGCAAATCGGGTACCCCGGATGTCATCTTCTTGCAGCACACAATAGCAGCGTGTTTTCGCTGTTACAATACGCAAGTGTCGGGGATATTTTTACCGTAACAACAGAATATGGCCGATACGCCTATGAGGTCGATTCCTGCCGAAGCGGAAATGTAACGGCAGATGCTGGGACGATTGTAGCGAATGACGGCACTGTACTTGTGAATCTCGGAGACTCAGATGACAGGCTGTACATGTATACCTGTTATCCGTTCGGATATTATGGGGCAACGAATCAGAGATATGTTGTAAGGGCAACCTTGATTCCGGAAAGCGAGACGATAAATCTGAGCGCATTGTCCACAGACGATGATGGTTACATGAGTATAAATGAGGAATAAAGAAAAGAGGACAGTTTTGTGAACCACGAAAACATAAAGGCGCGGAACGAGCAGATACTTAACGATTATGTTGCAGGAATGTCTGTAGAGGCGATTTCTGAAAAGTATCAGCTGAGCAGTTATCATTGTTATAGTATTCTACGGCAGCTGGATTACAGAAAATATGAGCGCACTGCTGTAAAGTCCAGAAGCCCGTTTCCAGATAGAAACCGGCAAATCATTGATGAATATCGCAACGGCGTTTCGGCTACCGAGTTGACAAAGAAGTATAATCTGAGCCGTGCGAGAGTTTATAAGATTCTGAGTCATTCTGATGAGTATGTAAGTCATCGCGTATCTGGCGTGTTAACTTTGCGTCGTGCGAAGATAATTGAACGCAACAAGAAAATCATAGCAGATGTGAAGACACATCCGAATATTCCAATTACAGAGATTGCTTCCAAGTACAATATCTCTCCAAGCATTGTTTACACAGTTCTGCGCACTCAATAAAAAAGCAAAGAAAAACATCTCGTCAAGGATTAAATATAGATAATTATCTCAAGAAAAAAGTAAAGCCCCGGAATTTCGAAGAAAACACATAGATTATTGTTTTATTACACAGTAAAGGAGGTGCAGATGCAATGTTTGAATTTGCAGCAAGCTCTATTCTTGGCGCAAAACGCTTCGTTGGCGTCAATGAAAATCAAGAAACCGAAACTTTGCTCAGGCAGAACTACACCATCGAGGAGCTGGAATCAATGCAGTTCGTTGGTGAAGAACAACCACTTATCAAAAGAAACGGTGTCATCTTTATTCGTGACGGCACAGTTGTGCGAAGATATAACGCGAAAAGCGGAAATTGGGAGTTTATGTTTATTCCACGTTACACCTGAATCGAGTAAACACAAAAAAGGAGAAACGCTGAATAACGCGTTTTGTAAAACGATGGCAAAAGAAATTGTTCGCAAAGAACCAGATAAGAAGTATCTCGGACAGCCATGTTCTGTCACATGTGTGGGTACAGCGTATGACCATATACATACATGGCCTTTTACGATTATCAAACCGGAAGGAATGAGATATGACGGGTACTTGAGACTAAGGGATATGAACCAATTTGCTCGCGAGTATCTTCCTATTGCAAAAAGGATAGATTTCAAAAAGAACGAACGCCCACGGCTAAAAGAATTTTTGCAGACAAACGAGACACGCTGCTGTATATGTGTTCTCGGCCATTATCTATATGCAGATACGCAAACATACTGGTCGTTCTTTGATAATGACGATGATAAAGTAATTGCTGTGTGGTATTTGAGAGTACCATCTGCGGGAAATATGAAAAATGGAAGCGGTACGCAATAAAAAAGCATCTCAGAAATGTTTGGATAGTGGCCGAAAGATTGATGGCACGCTGCCGATACCGGACAAGAACCTTGCAGAGTATATTGCTGCGGCAGGTGCAGGAGCTTGGGTACCTCGGCATTTCACGATTAAAAGTAGGAGGAAATCATGGCAGCCAAAAAGGATAAGATGATTCCGTCTGAGAAAGAACGGAAAAGAGCACTGAAATATGCGACCCCGGCAGGTACGGGCCGGATGTGGGTAACAATGGGAATCGCCTTTATAATTTTCGGCATTATCTTACTGCTGATTCCGATTGGCCTTGTCATCTCGGAGGCATCAGCGCAGAGATACGACCCAGAAAGCATCCATACGGCAACACTTGTATTCTATCTGCTTGGCGCATTTTTTGGTTTCTGCGGATGTTTTTGCGTTATCTTTGGCAAGCTTGCCGTCAAAGCATTTGCTAAGATGCTAAGTAAAGGTGAAATTAACTATCCGGTAGCGGAATGCAAGACGCCCAAGAAGTTACTACTTCAAGAGGCGGCAGCCATCAATCAGAGTCCTAATGCTCCATTGACAGCTTCTGTATTTGGAAGTTGGATTGATTTTGAAGCCGATTGGCAAAACTGCCTTTCCATTCACAATGGCATCTTGCAGAGTCATCAGATTTTCAAAAAACTGATTCTCGTACAAGACAATTTTACTTACAAAGAGCTGGACTACGAAAACAATTCAGAACTCGGCATTGGAGTTAAAACATTCGCCGCAGGAAGCACAACGACCATCGGCAAAATGAAAGGCCACAAGCTCATTTACAATATCGGCATGAATCTTTCCAATGGAAAGCTTGGAGTTAACAGCTATTCCATCGATACGGTAGACGTCACGAATGAAGTACATAAGTGGTTAGCTGACCACGGATATACACGTGTTGAATAAGAAATAAGAAAGCCCCATCCGTAAAGGACAGGGCTTTCTGGTTACTGTAACGCAGCCATTACAAGCTGCTTTGTTGATGCACTCAACAAAATCTGTGATACATCCGTAGTTTTTGATGTATTTCAATCTAACACAACCTATACAGATTGCGATAGCAGAACCGTACAAACAAAGCAATGTCTTGCCGTCTACTTTGTACAATATCTGCCTGTTTCTTAACCACTTACAATGGTCAGATACTATTTACCACAACGGAAACACAACCCTTCACTATATTATTTGGTGCAAAACAGCCAACGAAGCAATGTTTACTTATTATTCGCACTATTTTGCCTTTACTTATATTATACCACGAAACAGCGAAATAATCAATGATAAATAAATCCGGTTTTAAGGAGGACAATGCGAGTAATTTCCAAAGAACTAGAATGATAGAACCGAACACCAGACTCCATATAAAAACATTTCATCAGTAAAAATAAGAGGAGGATAATGTGAAAACTCAATTAACTACAACAAGATACTTTCAAAAGCTGCCAAACCAAAGTCAAAAGTCTGGTACCATACCATTTGCCATCGCCAGTGCAGTGCTTCTATGTTTCTCGGCCATTGCCTATGACTTTGCATACTCGTTTATATCCGCGATGGGTACATTTCTAAGTCTAATCACATTCTTTCTTGTCCTGATGATTGACAACTATTTCGTTTATGTGGAAGCACTATCCATTATTGTTGGTTGGACAGCAGTATTGGCCTGCATCACAGCCTCTATCGGATGTCTTGGAAAAGCCGTCTACGAAAACAAAAAAGCCAAGCTAGAAATAGCAGATATTGAATACGACCAAGACTGTTTGGTATTTATCACGAAAGACAAAAGATATGTACTTACCGAAATACAGCACATTTATCGACAAGGTGAAAAGTACCACATCGACGGTAAGGTTGCAAAATACACAGAAGCGTTAGGAAAACCACATACGGTTCACCTCGACATCGTTCCTATGACATATCAAAACTATATCCAATTATGTGATGTATTAGACGAAATCGCAGCAAAAGTAAATGGAGGTACGATATGAAAGTTTTGACGAAAGAAGTCTTGGCAGCATTTATCGCAGATTCCGACCAGACCTATATTGCCGGAAAACTTACAAATAAGGTTGAGGATGTATCGGTTTACGCGGAGTTCATCCGCAAGCCGATGATTCAGAAAAAACATAAAGTAGAGCTTCTATACTGCACAATGAACGAAATTCAGGATGGGCAGACAGAAGAGAATGTTAGCCTTTACCATGATGAACTCAGCTTCATTGGCTATATTGTAGACAGCAAAACTGTCTATCCGTTTGATGCAGAACAGGAAAATACAGAGTATCTCAGATTGTTTGGGTTTGATGCAGAATGCCTACCCGAAAATCTCAGAGAAATAATGAAAGATGAATTGGAAGAATATATCCGCAGTGAATATATTCCGACCGATACAAGTATCGCGTTATTTTTTGCAGAACGGCCGGAGCAAGAGATAAAGGATATGACGCTCATCGCCGCACAGACCTTTGTCACAGGTGAAGACGCAGATATGGTATGGCGTTTCATTGCGAGCACGAACCTTCGTGATGAAGCCGCCATCGCTTTTTGGCTTGCGGACAAAGACAACTGGGTCGAGTCGCTGCTGCGGATGCGCAAGTACAGAAACAGCTATGATACAACAGTCAACGACAAAAACATGAAGGAAGCTGTTGTTCGCGAAAAGGTCATAGAGCGAATTCGCACAGACAGCATCGAATCGAATGAAAAGTACCTGCGTCTTAAAAAGCTGATTGAACTCATTAAAGGTTGCGATGATGTTGAATTGCTTATTAAGCGCCAAACAAGGGAGGGAGAAGAAACGCTCGTTGTCCATTGTGATGCGTTCTTCTTAAAATACATCAACACATTTGAGCAAGACGGTCTATATCTTCGCGATGGAAGGCTCTGGAGTAATCCTAGCAGTGAACCGTTCATCTCCATGCAGGATACAATCAGTTTCGTGCAGCTTGCTAACATCTGTGGAGTGTTGCTTCCCAGCGGCATTGTTTACCTGTGATTTGAGAGGTAACACAAAATGTTCAGTATCAGCTTACTTATTATTGCGGCGGCCATCGTATACATGGTCGAGGCATACATCCATACCTATTATGCCGTAGAGTATATGCACGGCACACCTTTGTTTTTTGTACTGCTCGCGCAGTACGGTGTTCCTGTCCTTTTCCTCCTTTTGTGTGCGCATATCATCTATAAACAAACCGAAAAGAAAAGAGAAAAAGAGCAAAGTAAAACAGATACGCAGGCAGAATCTAAAGAAGAGAAATACCTGACACAAATCAATGCTGTAGTCGGAACGAAAGCCATATTCTCGGAACAGACAGACCAGATGCGGTATCAAGTCAGACGGTTCGGACAGAAGATGGCTACAGCATACAACATGACACAGGACAGCAAGACTTCCGGTGAGCAGGCAAAATGTCTGATATTACTCGCGTCAGCGGAGAAGATTTTTTATGACCGTTTGGATGATGCGATTCGTTCTGCGTCCATGTTCGACGAAAATGAGTACAAAGCATTTTGCAAAGGCACAATTTCGTTCGGAGATAAGGAAACAGCCCAAAAAAAGAAGGAAATCTATAGCGGGATTATAGATACCATCAATAAAGTAATACATGATAACGAACGGTTGATTTTAAGACTCGACTCGCTCGCCTATGCACTGAATCAGCGTTCGGCGCAAAACCCGTGGGATACGGATGTTGTGCTCGCAATGTCAAAATTGGATTCTGTTATCAGCAAAACAGCTAATGACATTAAACAAGACGAAGAAATCAGTAAAGAAGTAATGCATCGATTTGATGCATTGAAGTAAAGGAGAAAACTATGAAAAAACAAATTCGTGCTATTGCTGCTGTCGCTGCAGCAATCATGCTTCTAACTGGATGCGCTGTACATCAGCAGAACAACGCTTCAGAACAGACACCTACGACACAGACTCAGAGCAGCACCGCTTCGTCTGTTAGTACAGAGACGACACCAGCAGGAGAAAACTGGTCGCTGCTCGACCATCTTCCGGAGTGGTCAGACGGTACAGTTACTCCAGCAGTTACAGCTGACCCGAGTAGTAGCATTCCTTTTGGAGAAAATCCATTCAATGATGATGACTGGACAAAGAACCTTTCTTTGGACGGAGCACCTAACTTCAACGGTGTAAATGTATCGTTGGAGGAGTTGAAAGCTCTTCCCATCAGCGGGTACATGGCTCTTAATCGAGAAGATGAAGGGTACAGCATCAAAGGAACCAGCAATGAGTACGACGCGGCCGAGGAGATAGACCGCAATATTCAAGACTATTGTGTTACGGGAGAAGAAGGTAACTACTACCAAATCGGCTCATACGCCACAGATGGCTCGTATGCAATGATGCTGAACGAGGATATTGCCAAAGAAGAGAACATGACATTTGGCGATGCGTTCGATAAGGGGTTGTACTACAGCCGTATCAACATCTACGATTTCGACTGGTTTCCGGCATACGATAGCACTGCGCAGGAAAAGTTCGAGGCTCTCTATGAACATTTCGGCAACCCGTCAGGCTTGTACTGGAAGACGACCTCCTTTGAGGGTATGGCATTCAATTCTTTTGACGAACTGAAAGCTGCCACTTATGAGGATATAGGAGAAGCTAAGAGTTATTGGCTGGTCTGGGATTGTGATGGCTATACGCTCGCAGCAGAATGCTATGACCAGTTCGATGGTAAAGAAACACCGCAGGAAACTTCTGTAACTTCTATCTATGTTTTCCCGGATGCTGACGAATCGTACATCTCTCATATCGATGCAAGCGGCATCGTTGACGGCTATGTCGGTTCCGGTTCGGCACCGCTGTGTTTGAGCGGTATCAAAAGCGGTCAATGAAAAAGTCAGCAAGGAAGTAATGCATCAATTCGATACACTGAACGGAGGTAAATAACAATGGCAAAGAAAGGTGTATTTCCGGTAATTGCCACCATCGCTATCGTTGGCGTCGTGGTTGGCGTTTTTTCGCAGACGGTACTGCGTGATGCAAGTGTCAGTACAAATACAATGACTTCGGAGCAGGCATATGCGGATTTGAGCAGCAAGACAAAACGCATTGGCGTGCAGGAAGTATCCGTGAATCCGCAGCAGCTCGATGTATCTGAGTTTCTGGATGCAAAAGACGAACTCCCTGATATTGAATCCTCCTACCCGTTCGTAATTGCAGGAAACGGTGATGTGAATATTGAGATTTTCTCTTCCGGCGAGAAAGCGGCAGAAACAGGTTCTGATTCGTTCCTGACCAGCATGGCAAAAAAATTCAATGCACAGCGCAATACGACCTCGGACGGTAAGACTATGAGTGTTTCACTGCGTTCCGTTCCTTCCGGTACAGCCGCTGAGTATATTTCAACAGGAAAATATCAGCCTGAATGCTATACGCCTTCTAATACGCTTTTCGGGGAGCTTGTAAAGAACGAAGGTGTAGAGCTTACCGTAGAAACAGACCGTTTGGTTGGTAATGTGGCAGGCATTCTCGTATCCAAGAAAACAGGGGATATGCTGCGAGCAGACTATGGCGAAGCGTCTGTGAACACTGTTCTGAATGCAACCATCGATGGGAAAATGATGATGGGATATTCAAATCCCTATACCAGTGCCACCGGTCTTAATTTCCTGCTTTCCGCATTGGCAAGCGGCGGAAACGATAATATCGTCGATACGGCAGCAGTAGAGAATTTTCAGAAATTCCAAGCAAATGTTCCGCTTGTATCCTTTACTACACAGCAGATGGTCCAGTCTGCTGACAAGGGTGTTGTAGATGGTCTTGTAATGGAATATCAGTCTTATCAGAATGACCCGACATTACAGCGCAATTATGAATTTATCCCGTTCGGTGTACGGCATGATAACCCACTGTATTCCATTGGAAATATCTCGACCGAAAAGAAGGAAGTTATTGCTGCGTTCGTTTCCCTCTGCGCCAAAAATCAGGCAGAAGCGACGAAGGACGGGTTCAATGGTCTTGACGACTATACATATACCGGCAAGATATATGACGGCAATACCATCGCACAGGCTCAGAGTGTCTGGAAGGAAGAAAAGGATTCCGGTATTCCTATCGTGGCGGAGTTCGTTGTCGATACTTCCGGGTCAATGCGCGGAGAACCTATCAATGCACTGAAAACAGCCATGATTAACACCATCCAGTATATCAATGACGACAACTATATCGGCATCATTGGCTTTGATTCGGACGTCAGAGAATACCTGCCTATTGACCAGTTCTCTCTGACTCAAAAAACTCTGTACAAGGGTGCTGTAAATTCCCTCGACGCGAACGGCAATACAGCTATGTATAACGGTCTTTGCGTTGCAATGGACCGTATCTATAAAAAATCTCAGGAACTCGGCGGAAATTGCACGCCAATCATCTTTGTCTTGACGGATGGTGACAGCAATACCGGTTATAAGTTCTCTGAGACAAAGGATATCATTGCAGGTATGAACATTCCCATCTATACCATCAGCTACAACTATGCAGCGGATAGTCTTTCGGAGCTCGCTTCCATTAACGAAGCCGCATCCATTGTTGGAAACAGCGAGGATATTACCTATAAGCTCCGCAACCTGTTCAATGCAGAGATGTAATTTCAAAGCGCGGTTTTATCCGCGCAGCTGCTCAAAAAAAGACAGCCTCCACGCGGCGAGCAGCGGACAACGGGAAATAGTCCCGGCGAATCGTCATAAAAAGGAACGCGTTATAAAGAAAGGAGTAGCAGGGCATTTATTGCGGCCTAAAACACAAGTAGCTATAGGCAGTATACTCTGCACACACAATTCATGGAAAACAACGAGACAAAGAACAGCATAGTGCGGATATTTGGTAAAGTTCCGGAAGCCATGCTCATCATTAACAACAGCATCTATTGCGATGAAGAAACTGATGGACTGTTCCACCATGAAATGGGGATTACAGACAGCCTTTTTAGTACAGAACGAATTAACGAATATATAATTCGCCGCCCATATCCTAACAAACAAGTTTGCCAAGTGTCTAAGAAAATTGGAAGAAATGTCTTCAAAGCAGGATATCCAGTTCTTTACAATGATGTGTCCGAATTAAATGGCCGGAAATATTTGGCATTCGATGCTTGGGTTGGATATGATGTTCCTCCAAAAGATTTGACTACTGCACCTGATGCTTGCCATATCTATATCCCGTTGGATATTCACGCCACAAAAGAGAAACCATATGTTCTTTTTCGTTTTAAGTTCCTTCAGACGGCAGTATTACCAGATGATGTTGATTCAACGGACGAATTCGCACTGCCAACCCAGTTTGAATTCGGATTTTATGTGGAGACATATGAAATTGGGGAGAATGGATATATATATCCTACACGGTGGGAGACACGCAAGCACACGATGGGCTGCCATGCCCCGGACGACAAATTGCTTGCGCTCGACGAATCTTTGACAGACAAAGAACATAATGTATATGTCTATCATCCAATCGATGTAAGCGGAAGTGCCTTTAATAATACCGATTTTTTGCATTTTTAACGCACAAAAATGGTTAAACAATGTCCAATCGTTTTTCGAAATAAACAAGAAGGAAGGGATTACCATATGAGAACGCAACAGGTTCCAAACTCTCCCTATTTCATCCATTACGACGATAACGGTTATTGCTGTATATCCAAAAGCAAAGAAAGCCAAGAATCCATCCCGGAATCCGAGATGCAGGAGTTTCTTGACGCAGTAGCCAATGGCTTGCTCTACATTGAAAAGGAACGGAAGAGCAGATACCAGCGTATTGACGAAGCTGAAAAAACAGCTTTTGCCAGAGGCGAAGCGGAAGGCAAAGAAAACAAGCTCATCGCCACAGTCAGGGAACTGGAGGAAAAGCAAGCGTTAAGGGAAGAGCAGGAGAGCAAACTATACCACGAAGCGCTTAGTCACACTATATCTTTCAGAAGCACGAGAACAGAGTGGGTTCGCCTTAGTCGTGGAGGATGGTGAGCAACATGATAGGAAGCATTCCAATTCCAAATACCAGATTTTATCTGACAAGCATCGACGGTAAGAAATGGTTTATAACAGAATACTACAGGACTGCACCGTTCAATCCTGCAAAAGAAACATACGACTTGTACAAAGCGTTTGCGGAAGCCTTCCGAGAAAACGAGAGGGAAAAGCAGGAATTTCCTGAGAAGCTCGAAGAAGCTGCGAAAAAAGCCTACGGCAATGGCTTATACGCCGGACGACATAGCAAATTATGAAAACGAATCAAGAAAATCAACAGCTTTGCGAAATATTTTTTACATAGAGACCGGTTTTTTTGTAGACATTTGCTGCAATGTAGATACAATAAAAACGAAAAAAAGATAATGTTTTTGAAAATCAACAGCGAGGCATAAAAACATGAGCATCACAAAAATCAAAACAGCCTCCGGCGTAACGCTGGTTCTCAATGGCAACACGATATTTGCTTCCGATGATACCTCGTACTGGCTGCAGGAGTCCAAAATTATCGGCGGAAATGGACATGTATACGGGCATGCACAGACTATCCGAGATGCTCTGTGTCTGGTCTTGGCAAAGTACGGCGGACTCAAAGGCAACAGTACAAAACAAACAAAACCAGTAAAGGCGGTGAGACAATGGTAGTGTACACAAAATCCGGCGTAACGGTGAATTACTGTGGTAATCTCTTCATTGCATCGGACGGCAAGACATACAACCTTTGTGGCAAGATGCTAACATGCAGCGGCAATGTCATCAGCTACAACTGTCAATCGTAAGACGAAGCACTGGGTACGGTTGTAGCTCTCTACAACGGAAGAAAAGAAGGAACACAGGCATAAATTCCCTGCAAAAATATATGCCGTTCACCTTTTCTGGTGGGCGGCTTCTTATTTTGTGAATACAGCAATCTGAGGAAAAAGCAAGCTGATTTTACCAGCACTTTGATATTCTGTGGCATGATTTCCAGCAGTTTGATACTCTGTGGGCAGTTGCGCAGCCGTGCGAATTGCGTACCATGAAGTATACAGGCAAGCGGTATTGCCGCTGAAAACAACTATTGCGAGAAAGGAAAGATTATGAGCGAGCAAAATTTAGAACAGAAAACAAAAATGCTGCCGCCCAGATAATGGGGAGCAGAAATGTAGAAGCCAAGCACCGAAAGGAGAATCCATATGTGTTGTCTGAAAATTGATACTGAAACGCTGCTGGCGAACTGTCTAAACACTTGCAAGACTTATTCGTTTTCACCGGATGATTTGCAGCAAATTGTAAGACTGATGGCAAACGCCACAGACAGGTATATCTTCAGCGACACCGGCGATGATGCGCTACATGAGATTGTAACGAAATTTCCGGACATGTTCGTTTATGCTGATGAAGACAGAATTGCTCTGCGCAGCGAGTGGCAGCACGATGACAAGAAGCTGCCGATGGCGTATTTCGACTTTGGATACTCCGCCGCTGACATCAAGCAATTGTGCGCCGCAGCGAAAAAACACTGCACCACGCAAAATGAACAGTTGCCAAGTTGTGCGAACCGGGTAGAATAGGTATTGTACGATAGGTTTGTAAGAAATGGCACTTCTTACTTTTTCGCAGCTACTTCAACCTACCCAAAAAAAGAATTACAAGTGCCCCTTGCGCATCCGTGCGGCTTGAGGTATACTATTTACGGAATCAAAAAGAATCATCTTTTGCGAGAACTCCGCTACTGGCGCAGTTCTCGTTTTCTTTTTATTTAGAACAGAAAACAAAAATGCTGCCGCCCAGATAATGGGGAGCAGCATTGTTTTTTGTAATAGCCAGAGGGTATAGGTATCAGTTAGACATCAGACACGAACGCCCATCTCGTCAGCCTTGTCATCCTCGACATCCAGATAGTAGTATATGTCACCGAACGCTAAGCCTAACTCATCAGCATACTTTTTCAGGGTATCGGAGAACACTTTCAGGTCAAATCCATTACCGGGATGCTCTTTCTGCCATGTTTCGATTTCCCGCTTCGAGGCGGCAACACAGGGTCTTTCTTTCTTATCGTCATCATCAAAAGTAAACCCATCTACCAGACGGCGGGGGGTATCGTCCGAAGCCTCATTTTGGATGACATAGGCGACAATGGCAGCTTTACTGTTATAGTCCGAGTTCTCCGCAAAGAAATCCTCAATGTCGCCATGACGGACAACGACATTCTCGTAGAAATCCTTGATTTCGCTGTCGGCGTACTCGTTCGTCATGACCTTTTTATGATTTTTAAGGAACTTGATGAAGGTCTCATCGCTCAGGTTGTCCGCATAGAACCCGAGAGCGTCCACGCGAACTTTTACGAGGCTGTTGAGGAATTTCTCCATCTTTTCAAGGACATGCTTTGCCGTAAATGCCTTCTTCAGGTTAATGGTATAGTAAAAGACAGGGAAGTCTTTAATGTCAACACCGCTATCCTTGAAATTCTCTCCCACTTTGTCGATAGGCTTGTGCAAGAAGGGCGCATATTTGTACAGTACATCGACATCGGTGATATAGTCGGTAATGTACAACTCATTGTTTTTGCTGTAATGTCCCAAAAGTCCGACGGCCGCAGAGAGGCGGATGCCACGCTGGAAATTTGTCCAATCGAAAGTGACGGGGTAAATGACATTCGCAACAGTACCGTCCTCAGAATACTCGACGGGAGCTGAGCAGCGATGAATACCGAAGAGGTCATAGCCGTCCTTATGGATGCTCATGTACTGATTCTCGAGGATGACGAGATTATACAGCGGCAATGCCATCGGAATCTGCGCTTTCAGGAATTCAAGAAAATAATTGACGTTCTCGCGAATCCATGTGTAGTCGTCCACGGTTTCGATGCGTTTCTTTGACTCCACGACATCTTCACCCGGAAGCGGCTCATAACCGCATGCCTGACGAAGCTCGTTTTCCGTCACGGCATCCGTTGCCTTGGCGATTTTCTTCAAGGTAACCTCAGTAGGTTGAGACTGTGTTTTGCCGTTCGCAAGACGGTTCACATATACGCGGCCGAGATGCGATGTCTGGGAGAACTGCTCCTGTGTCCGCGTACCGATGGCTTTCTTGACGAGCGCCGCCAATTTATCAGGGTCATACCCGGAATTGTTTTTGCCGTCACTCTCGAAAGCTGAATCATTCTTGTTCAGCCAGCCGTCAAGAATCGAATACCCGATATCATGTAAGGAGGCGCACACATGTCCGTCAATGTTCCTGTCGGGCTTTGGTGTGTGTTCATTATCCTCGAGGGATTCCACATTCTTGCATAATAGCGCACGCTCATTAGCAAGAAGTATATCGGGAGCGTTCAATTCAGCAAGCTTTGTAACGCGTTCATTGCCGTCTTTGAGTCTTCTGGTCAAAAACATAATGTCGCTGAGTTGGACAGGAGAGAATTTTTTAAAAACATCTGTACCGAGTTCGATTTCAGTGATGACAGGGAGAGTAACAGATGTATCGATGTCTTTGGCGTATTGCAGGATAGCATCGACGACAAAGTAGCAACTATCATATGCCTTGTAATCAATATAGACAATGGTATCCGTTTTCTTTATCGGGACAATCGTACCTTTGCCATCTTTAACGCCATAAAAAGCCGAAACGGTCATGAAATCTTCAAGGACCTTCTCATCAACATGCAATGCCTTGGCAATCACCGGCAACTGCTTGCGAAGCAGGACAGGGGCGTTCAGCTTGACAGAGAACATATAGTGGCTCCTTTCGTATGTATCATTTTGTAGCTTTGTGTATCATTCTGTAACTATTATACAGAAGTGTTGGCGGAATTGCAATAGAGAAAACAACAAAAAGATACAAAAAAGTACACAAAGTTACACGAGCAGATGGCATAGCGTGTAAGCTCGGCTTAGCAAAATCATCGTACCGAATCCCGGAGGTCACCCAAACAGGTGGCCTCTTTTTTATTGTCAAAATCTGTCCGTCCAAGGCAGGTTATGGTATAATAAAAGACAGAAGAAAACAACACGAGGGGGCTGCCATGAAATCGAAAGCGAAGAGGAATCATAATCGCCCGGCATCATTCCGCGAGAAATGCAGAAATGCATTTGGTGGAGCACTAAAAGGTCTTGCGGACATCAACGCGGCGGAGAAAGAGAATGTAGCAGCGTCCTTTGACCTCGATAAACGCAGCGTGGAGCGGCGCATCGATGCTATGGAAAAGAACCGAGCCGTAGCGAAGCGTATCGCAGAGGACTGCATCAAGGGCAACCCAAGCTTCAACTTCGATGACGACTGGATTGCAATAAATATTCTGATGGACCCACCGTACAATGTCGGTGAGGAGATGTTCTGCTATTCTTTGGCGGCGGCTATCTGGATTCTCGATGCGATTCGGGCGAACCAGAAGATGGATGAGGCGCTGGCACTCCTTCCGAAAGACAAAGATAAACTGGATTCCGTGCGCCTGCCGAAATGCGTTTCGCCGTGCTACAGCGAAGCAGTGCTGCGGAGCATGGTATACACCATCCTGCACCGGAACGAGGACTGCACGGGACTCGTGAAATCACCGAAAGACCCGGCAAAGGTATTTGTCACGGACGGATATACGATTGCTGGTAAACAGCATCAGGATGTGCCATCCAGAAGGGTGTTTGAGGGAATTCTGGCTTTGCTGCCGGAAGACATGGTCGATAATGCCGTAAACACATTCGCATTCATGTCAAAAGCTGCAGTTAGCCGGTATTTCACCTGCCGCAACAAGTGGATAAAGAAGGAGATAAAGTACACCGAGGAACTCAGAAAGAAAACAGAAGAGCTCAAGGCCATCTCTGAGGAAAGCGTCAAACTATCAGAAAAAGCAAAATCTACCTTTGCCAGAAAGAGTATTCAGCAAAGAATAGAAGGTATCCCGCTTATTGATGATAAGATGCAGGTTGCAGCAGATGTATTTGACCTCAAAAACCGCAGCGATAATATCATCGATGAGATAGAGGCGATTCAGGATGAACGCGATGCACTCTTTGACGAGATATCCGATTTCCAGAATGACAGCATTATAAAATCCTACTGGACGGAAGAAAGGTGGGCAAAACGATATCCGAAACTCGTAGCAAGGTATGCGGCGCGGTATTCAGTGCCGGACCCATATGAGATGTGCTTTGCCTTCTACTATCTTCTCGACCAAGGCGATGACCTCGCATGGTTGTATTATCCGACCAGCGTCATCCTGTCATTCTCTGCCGCCCAGCTGCCGTGGAGTGGAGGAACTGTGAAAGAATTGAGCGACAAGAACGGAGCTAACACTGCGGATATCATCGACGTTTTCCCGCACATTGACATTTACCATGAACTCCATACAAAGGATAGCCGGATGGTGCCGATTTCTTGGAACGATATGAGTCTGCACCTGCCTCCCGATACGAAGCGGGAGGACAATCTGAGATACACGCCATCGAAAGCTATCTACACCTTTACGAACGGCGCGATAGTGCCCCGCAATACGAGAAATATTGATGCGTTCGCGGAATCCCTCTATGACTGCGGCGTAACGACAGATGAGGACAAAGCTATCTATGGAGCGTATATTTCTGTGCTCTCTAACCTCGAAGAACGGGTGGATTTCAAGGATGACACCGAGTCTCTCGCAGCACAATGCAAGGAGTATGAGAAGGAACTCGAAAGGCTCCGGAAAGAAAATGAGCAGCAGAAAGAGGAACTGTACAAGACAGAGAAGGCTTTGGCAGATAAAAATACCATCTTAGAGAAGCAGGCAAATAAGAGAAGCGTAGAAAAGCAGGAACTCAACGACCTGCGCGAACTGATTTTTGCTCTGACCAACGATGCAGGGGAGGAGAAGTCCAGCCAAAAGCCGAATACTGTGTTCCCGTACCATACCCAGAAGAAGCATATCGTATTCGGCGGGCATCCGACATGGCTGAAAGCTATCAAGCCGATGTTGCCGGATGTCAAGTTCATCGAAGGTGTGCCGAGCAGCGAGCAAATCAAGGGTGCCGAGATGGTATGGCTGCAGACGAATTATATGTCACACAAGGCGTTTTATAAAATCATAGATATTGTCCGCAGTAAAAATATCCCGCTCCGATATTTCACGAGTGCCTCAGCAACAAAGGGTGCGGAACAGGTAGTGGCGGCAGACAGCGGTAAATGACCGCTTTAGAAACAAAGGACAAAGCAAACGGGAAAATACATTGCGTTAAACCAAATATAGGAGGATTTTCTATGGATATCGGGGAATTTCAAAAACGAATGGATGATGCTCTTAGCGAGGTCAAACGCCTGCTGGTACAATCCGGCTACTATGATAACCTGACTCTTGAAAACATCGACTGCGACAGAAATGACCCGGATGATATTCAGCGTTGGAATGAGCTCACAAACGCATCGAAGCTGCTCTTAAAGGCAGTTGACGACCTGAACTACCTTCACCACCCGATTGCTGGTACGAGTCGGCTGCACCTGAACACCAGCGGCAGATACGAGGATGATTTCTGCGAATATACCTCTGGCTCTGGCATTGAGTTTTTGTTGACAGATAATTGCAGTACACCCTGCTGGGTACATTCCCGCATTGAGAACGATGACAACGGGAACTATTATATCGTTGGGTATAAATGGCTCGACATAGAAGGCTTGGAAACGAGAGTCAGGCGGAAAACTTAACTGAAGCCGCTCAGCGAAATCGAAATATGAGAGAGAACAAGTCTCTTCATCAAAGTGAAAAAGTACACAGAATCGAAAGTAACATAAAAATGTTCCTTTTGTACGTTGATTATAAGCGCTAATTGTGGTATAATATAAATATCGGAACGGAACCGTTCTGTACCGCAAGAAACGAAATAGCAATACATAAAGGAGCATCCTTATGAGTACCACTATTCTGAAATTCGAAGCCACCGCATTCCGCCCTCAGGACGATGACGCACCCGATTGTCTGGCAGCTTCCATCAGCATTCCCGTTGAGGAAGACGATGAGGTTATCGGTAACACGATTAACAACGAGGACCTGATTGTGCATGCTGTCGGCGCACTGCATGACCTTGCAACATATATGCGTCCTGAGTGGCTCGATGACGAGGACATCAGCATGACCCTTGATATTTATCTTGGCGGTGCAAAGTGCCAGTCTCGCGGCGGTATTATCGCTATGAAACCTGAAAGCTACACTTTCGACATCGAAGACTAAGGCGTATTCTTTTGCCGTTCACCTCCGGGTGGGCGGCTTTTTTCTTTGCTGAAAACCCGTGGCAATTAGTACCATTCGCCAATAATGATTGCAAAAAACGCATTTTTGTGGTATAATATAAGCATAGGGATTGAAAAACAAGTCGAATCAACGATAATATTTTTGGGGAATATCAATGAAGCAATTTCTTCCTCTTATTCGCGATGTGCTGCTCATCCTAATACTTGTTGTAGGCATTCTGTTGCTCGATAGAAATGACAAGATGGTAGACGAGATACTGGAACGCGCCACAAAGACATCCGCACAAACAGCAGAAACAACCGAAACGGCAGACATAAGCACAAATACGACTCCGGAAACCGCAGTCGCAGACTATAACTACATTTATTTCCGACACAGTAATCAGTGGGTCACAAACAAACTGATTTGCTACGAAGTGGTTGATAACGGGCAAAACATAAAATTCTCAGCTGAAAACAGTGCCGGAGATACACTGAGCTATTATACAAACATGGCAAATGTTGTACTCATGTATAGAAACGAGAATTAACAAAAAAATCATCACAATAAAAGCAAGGAGAACAAAGTATGCTGACCAATATTATGGTTCTCAGAACCGTCAAAGAAAACGCAAATAAAGCTGTTCTGGACGCATTACCCTCGATTTTATTTGAGGGCTTGCACAATGACAAGGATGTGCAGAAATACTACCTGCAAGGCCCAGCAGCTGAGTATATTCCTGTCAATATACCGGATGAAACTGCAAAAAAGTTTTCCAAGTGCGCCACAGCACTGGCTATGCAGCTCATCCTTCTCAGCAACAAGACAAAAGGTTTCTTTGGGCCTGAGATAGTAAGTGTGGAAGGCAAGGATATTCTGACTGCAAGAAACATCATGAACCCCATCATGGTTGAGAGAAACGCGAAGTATTATAGCACAAAGCTGAACGATGAGGTGTATGACGCACAGTACGCAGTCAGTGAGCATGTGATTGAATGCTGGGAAGATGGGCCTGTTCCGCCGATTGTCATTAACAGTTCCATCTGGGCTATCGTGGAATGCACTGCGGCACAGATGCAAAAAGATAACCGTTTCCTGCGCAACAAAGAAATCCGCGACACTGAGTTTTTGGAAGTTTCGGCTCGCATTTATAACGAGTTGCTTGGATTCGCGTCAGAAAAATTTGATATTTTGAACATCAAGGAGTTTGTATGAGCATCAAGCATGTTAAAGGTGATATTCTGACAACCCCGACACGGAATGAGGACACAGTCATATGCCATCAAGTAAATTGCTGCGGCGTGATGGGCGCAGGTCTTGCTAAGCAGATTCGCGACAAGTGGCCTGTCGTATTCGATGAATATAAGAAAATCTGCGGAACCGACAGACTCGGTGATTCCCAGACAGTTCAGGTTGCTCCACAGCTGTATGTCGCCAACCTGTTCGGGCAACTGAACTATGGCAGAGATAAGCGCCAGACGAACTACGCGGCGCTGGCAGCAGCTATTTTTGGGGAAATGAAAGTACATCCTAATGCCACCTTCCGCATTCCTTACGGTCTCGGCTGTGGTCTGGCAGGCGGTAACTGGGTGACGGTGCTGGACCTTATCGAGGAAGCCGCCAACGCTTGGAATGTGAACGTTGAGATTTGGGTGCTGCCCAAAAAGTAAGGAGTCAGTATGTACAATACAAGCTATAAGTGTGTCAAGCCGTTCGATGTATGGCTTGATGCTATTGGCCCAGATGGCAAGAAAATTCCATATCGCGTCGAACGTGGGACCATCTGGCGTCTGGTCTGGTGCGGTGGCGAGCAGAGCTTCAAGGAATTCACCGGACCGGATAAGATGCGCATTACATTGCCAGGTGAGTATGTTGAGAAATACTTCAAGAAGGTTTGAGCATGGGAAATTATTGTCCCTACACGAACGGAAATATCGTATACCTTCAGTGTAAAGAATGCGAAGAGAAGCTCTGCGAAAAAGACTGGTTCTTTTGCGGAGTTGCGGGAACTCCATTATCGATGATGAAGTCCCGCATGCAAATGTCAGAGTACCTCGACAGAATGCTGGCAAAACGTGAAAAGGTCGTCATTGCAGCAGAATCCGGCCGGAAAATAGCAGCTTTGGCGGCTATGTACGCCAGCGAACGCGGATACTCTTTCATACCTGTTGCAAATGATGATTTGTCCACATACCTCGCCAAACAGCAGCAAAAAGGATGTGTAATGTTTGATGGAGCCGAAAACGAACGAGAAATCGAAAACACCTGTCGTGAACTGCGCATACCGCTGCGGCGTTGTAAACTGGAAGGAGCGTAAATCTATGATGTACCAGAAATTGGTTCGGGATAATATCCCGGCTATTATTGAGAAAAACGGAGAAACTTGCGTGACTCGCAAGCTGACCGACAAAGAATACGAGACTGCTTTGGCCGAAAAGTTGCAAGAAGAAGTCAAAGAGCTGCTGGAAGCCTACACAGCAAAGGAACGGAGTGTTCTGGACTGTGCCGAGGAAATGGCGGATGTCATGGAGGTCATGTACGCTATGGGCAAGACTTGCGCTGTTTCTAAGCGGGAAATTGAACAGGTCAGAAGTCAGAAGGCGTCGGAGAAGGGGACTTTCTCCAAGAAAATCTTCTTGGTTTCGACCGGGGAAGAAAGGAGAAAGCCGTGACACAGCAAGAGGAAGTGCGATTCATCAGAAAACTGATTTTCGCAAAATACAGTCAAGACCCGACGCATTTTTGTCGGTGTGTGGATGAAATTGCACAAACCTTGGAGGAACAAGGCGATAAAGAAGGCGCTCGCGCTATTCGCAATACTTCCCGTGACGGCTATGTCAAATCGTACTATGAGGCGAGTCGGCAAACGCAGCCTCCCGGTAGCCCTTTTGTCAGCTACAAACCTGCATTTGTCATCGACAACAAGGATATCGCGTTGTGGCATGCGAAAAACGACAATCCGCCAATGCGAGTTCGACACATTTTAGAGTACGTCGAAAACGGGGAGATGGTCGGAAAAGACGTGCTGGAATACGATGCGAACGCAGATAAGTGGATTCGCATTGTGGAAGAATGTGTTCCATTAGAGTAAAATACAGATTGGAAGTGATATTTTGAAAAACACTAAATTAAACGCAATCGTTCAAAGCCAAGAATATGATTTCTTGCGTACAAATAAGCATCTTGGTAAGAACATTCTTTTTCTCACTCTAAGCGGAAGCCATGCGTATGGAACAAACGTAGAAGGTTCCGATATCGACATTCGTGGCGCTGCTGGTTCTCCTGATATCTTAGGATTCAATCATTTTGAACAAGTCATCGACAATAAAACGGATACCGTCATCTTTGCGATTGGTAAGTTCGTAAGTATGCTTGTCCAGTGTAATCCAAATGTCATTGAACTACTTGGGAATGACCCAGAGCTATACGTGAACATGACACCGGAAGGTAAAATGCTTCTTGATAACAAAGAGCTGTTCCTTTCCAAGCGTGTCGCCTGTAGTTATGGCGGATTTGCAAACGACCAGCTTCGCCGCCTTCAAATGGGATTGCTTCGCAACGGCAACTCTCCGGAATGGCTTAAGAACAAATTTGAAAAACGAAGTTTAGAGCGTGTTCTTGCCGCACAAAATAAATTTGATGATTTCAGTCTCAGCATCAGCGAGGATGAAGATGAAGATGGCAAGCATCCTCTTTTGATTTCCGGAAACATGAGCAATTATCCTGTGACCTCGCTCAAATCCATGCTTAAGGGACTTTGCACGACTATTGAACAGTATGAAAAGCCACAGAATCCAAAAGCATTGAAAGATGCAGTCCATATCAACAAACATGCAATGCACATTGTAAGATTGTACTATACTGCATTTGATATTTTGGAGCAGGAAAAAATCATCACTCGTAGAGACAAAGAACACGAAGAACTACTAGCCATTCGTAATGGTAAGTACATGCGTGAAGACGGGACATACGAACCGGCATTTTTTGATATGGTGGATTCCTTTGAGGCACGATTCCAAAAGGCTGTAAAAGAGTCCTCTCTTCCTGCAAAGCCCGATATGCAGAAAATCGAAGAACTGTTAGTTGCCATCAACAAATCTTATCTGAGTCGAACTATGTAAAACCGCCTTGGCCGAAAAATTGCAAGAAGAAGTTGCCGAGCTGCTGGAAGCCCACATTGCCAAACAGCGGAGCGCTCTGGACTGCGCAGAGGAAGTGGCAGATGTCATGGAGGCCATATGCGCTATAGGCAAGGTCTGTGCAGTTTCCAAGCAAGACATTGAGCAGGTACGAAGCCGAGGAAAGGACTTTTTCTAAATAAATCCTTGTGTCGGCCGAAAAAATAAACTGAGGTGAACGGTGTGAATATTGCGTTTTGTGATGGGATGCTTTTGCAACTGGACCTGTCGACCAGTAGCCCCACCATCGTATCAAAGCAAGGAATCGGGACGGCAACCATAAATTTTTATAACTATTTTTCGCGTTATCGTTCATCACCCAAAGAAGAGTCCTTGAACTTGTTAAGCCGCCCAGACAAAAAAGTCCTTGAAATTATTTCAGAACAATCACTTGCAAACCAGTTCTTTCTCGATTATGCGAGCAGCCGCCAAGGCATTAGTGTCAAAAATCAACAGAATACCACCAGAGAGGACTTGGTGGCTATCTGCAATCTCATTCAGAACGCCTTCTCGGACTTGAATGCCGTCTTTTCGGAATGTTCCAATGTCAATAAAGCCGATACGTTGCAATCTGATAAGGCTCTTAATCTATTCAAGTTTGATAAATTTACAGCGTCCTTTGTTCTGCTGGGCAATAAAATTGTTCTGGTATACACGGTTAATTCCTTGTACGAATATCTTGAACTCGATTTTTATCACGCAAATCTTGCACCGGATTCCGTCAAGCATATTAGTATTTGTCCTTGCTGCGGAAGGGCTTTCCGTATGAGCCAGCGTAATAATCTGTACTGTAGTAAAGCATGCAAGGATAAAGGCATCAGGGCGAATAATAAAAAAAGCCCATACTATTCAAAATACCGCTACTTGCAACAGTACCACAACAGACAGCTTAACAGGCTGCGTTCCAAAATGGCAGATTCGTTGCCAGAAATGCAACAGCTACAAAATGCCTATGACGCTTGGAATGAATGGGCGCGTACAGAATACGAACAGGCAACAAGGGTCTATAATTTCGGACAACAAAAAGAACAAGAAAGCGTTGAGAACTTCGGCGAACGATTAAAAAAGGAATGGAAGGCTCTGATAAAAAGCTGCTCATGACGATAAACATGGCGTATCTCAAGCGCGTACTCTAAGGTTCAGCGGGCTTGCCTGAAAGGGCAGGCCCATTTTTTAGTGTACGCACAAACGCCGCTAATAAACGCGAAAATAATTCCAAAAATGACATTAAACAACACAAATAGCAAGAGAAAAAGCTTTGACGCAAAAAGTCGCTTGTCAATAGCAAACGGCCAATGTTAGAAGTGTATTTCTGGAAAAGTCAAATTAAAAGTTTCGTTTTGGAAAAGCCGAAAGTCTATGAAAGTCTAAGATTGCTGTTTTTGATAAGAAGAATGTTTGCAATTTGCTGCAAAATCGATATACTGAAATTATCAAAAAATAAAATCATAAATAAAGTTATCGAAGTCGAATATGCCGTCACCTTTTATGAAGTGGCGACATTTTTGTTTTACAAATCAAAAACAAAAAACTAACGAAAAGTAATTGTTTTGCCAAAATAAAAAAGGTATAATAATGATACCAAGAAAGGAAAGTGATTAAAATGACTCTGTACCATGGTAGCAATATGGTGGTTCGTAAGCCGGAAGTGAGAAAAACAGCATATACCAAGGACTTCTCGTGGGGATTCTACTGCACAAAAAATTATGAGCAAGCCGCTCGTTGGGCAAGAAAGAACGAACGCAATGGTGTAGTTAATGTGTACGAATATGCAGAGTCTACATCTCTGAGAATCAAAAAATTCCCCGAAATGAGCGATGAGTGGTTGGACTTTATTGCTGATTGTCGTGCCGGAAAGCATCACAACTACGACATCGTCGAAGGACCGATGGCTGATGATACCATTTGGAATTATGTCAACGACTTTTTGAGTGGGGATATTAGTCGCGAAGCATTTTGGGCACTGGCCAAGTTTCGTCATCCAACACATCAAATCAGCTTCCATACGGCAGCAGCTTTGGCATGCTTAACTTTTAAGGAGGCGAAAATGATATGATTGCAAGTTCTAAAACCTATACAAAGAACGATATGTTTTACGTATGCAGCTTAATAGAATACATCGGGCGAAGAACGAAAAATCACCGCAAAGATGTAGTGAAAGCTCTGGGGATAGAGGGAGTCAATATGATTCTCGACTACGCAGATGTATACCATTGCCAATCTTTCGAGCAATCGGCAGATGAAGTATGTGATATTTTTCCAATCCAAGATGGGACGTATGATACAGTATCTAATTGCAAATACAAAGTGCCGTCATGTACAGACATCGGTAAGGTCTATCAGCGAATCATCTTTGACTACAAAAAAGTACCAAGTGCGCAGGATGTAATTGATGTCTTTACGTCATTCATTAGCGACAAAATTTCGAACTTCAACTCGGCGGTCTATTATAGCAGTCCGAGTTATCTCGCAAGCTCTTATAGAAGCGGAAGATTGCTGGACTAAACCGCAACAACAAAAAAAACAAGCCCCAAGAGGTTGTTACCCATTATCGGGTAGCAGTTTCTTGGGGCTTTTTCAATATAACGCAACCCCAAAGAGTTGCAACTGCAATTGAGAACCATGTTCAGATTTCAATCTAACGCAATCTTAATGATTGCAACGAACAACAGAGGCACGCCCATTTGCATCGGTAACGCTGTTTTAATCTATTACAATCACAATGATTGCAACAGCAGAATTATACGATAGACACAATGTTTTATCGTTCATCTTGTACAATATCTGCTCATTCTTTGACCATACACAATAGTCAGATACTACTTACTGCAACGGAAGCACGGCCTTTCATCATATTATTTGGTGCGAAGCAGCCGATAAAATAATAGATGTTGCCAATTCGCACGATTCCCGCCTTATTTATATTATACCACAAATTCACAATAAAATCAACTTTAGCAGCCCCAGCGTTTGCAATTTGCTGCAAAGTAAATATACTTAGGTTATCCTAAAAATAAAAGCACAAATAAAATCATCGAAATCGATATACCGCCACCTCTTTATGGGATGACGGTATTTTTTGTGCAAACACATTGGGACAGAAAGGAATAAAAAATGAAGAAATTGTACAATCGTTTTCTCGCGCTGGCAGTCGCGTTGGCCCTCGCTCTGAGTCTTTGCTCGTGCGCAGAAGTGGAAAGCGGCATCCATGATATGGATAGCAGCATCACAGGACACACCTACACTTGTGAGTTTTACTCCAATGATGGTGAAAAATTTATGACGCTGACAGGTGACAAAATCGACATGACACCGAATATCGTGCGAGAGCATACATACAATGATGATGACGGCTGGGGCTACATCAACACGCTTTCATCTGTTGTAACGATTACCGTTGACGGAAGACAAGTAAACAACTGCGGTTCAACAGTAATTTTTGCTGAAGAAGGACTCACTCCAGATGTTGATTTTCAAATGCAAGACATCCATAGCACAACAGATGGCAGCTTGGCAGAAAATCCGCTCATCGCAAACATTGTAAATAAGTTCCGGAACGCATACGGTAAGCCGGTCGTTGTTGTAATTCAAAGCCAACTGGGTGACCCTATCTGCGCGTACAGCGGAAAAGATGTATACTGGGAGGTATGTGAGGACCTGCCTAAGACGACCAAAATCATGATTGATGGCCGTGCGTTGTATATCCATAGAGCAACTTTCCAAACAATCGACCGCGAACTATTGGACGAGTAATAACAATAATACAGGGATGCCGCCATAATGACGGTATCCCTATTTTTTTGTCAGTTTGTCAATAGCGGACAGACAATATTAAAAGTTTCGTTTTGAAAAAGTAGAATTAAAGGTTTCGTTTTGGAAAAGCCGAATTAAAAGTTTCGTTTTGGAAAAAATCCAGCAGCCAAGAATACGCATCGATGCAACATTCGAAAAAGTGGAAAATAAAGCACCTACGCATTATTATGATTGACCATAACAATAAAATGAGGTATAATAAATATAAACGGGAGGAAAATTATGACCAAGGATAGTATGCAGATGCAAAACACTTATTTTTCAGCAGTAGAAGGCTTTAGACAGTTTATCCGCAATTCCGTTCGTACAAAACAAGACCATTATAAGTGGGTCGATTTATATAGCGAAAAGGGTTTGGATGACCCAAATCCGAAAGTGGTTGAGATTCAGGACGAAAAGGCAGAGCAGCTGGTAGTTACGTGTGCAACACTTGCGTACCTAACACTTTCTGTGTATTACGGCAGAAACAAATTCGCCGATACAACATTTGCAGAGCTTGAAGGTGAGGACTACTCTAAGTTTTTGAGGCAAGCACATTATGAAATGGCAGATGAGCATGGACAGTTCGGCATATTCGGATGGGATGGTCTAATCACCCAGATTGCAAAAGACTGTATGCCGGACAAATATATCGATGACAGCAAGAAGGCGTCGCTCGTATATACCAACATGTATTGGAGCGTTTACAACGCGATGAAGTCTCTGAAAGACGGAAAGTCAATTCGACGCATGATTGATGCCCTGCCGGACGACGGAGATAAAATCGGAAACCTTGGATACAAATATTTCAATGATGCGCTTTTGTCGTATGAGATGAGTACGGATTGATAGGGGGATACCAATGAGTCAATACGCAAACATAAAAGATGCCTTTCTCCACTGCGATGTGGATAAACTCATCCTCGAATACTGCAAAATCCCCGATGGCGAAAGCAGCAAAGTTACCATCGAGCGTGCAAGCGCGGAAGTACATGCTGCGATGGAGAGGATAAAGCAGACACAGCCTGAAAAGGCCGAAAAACAAAATCTTCTTATTGTCTGTAAAACCTTTGAGGAAAATGAAACAGATACATTCTGCGTAGAGGCCGACGACATTGCGGAATGGAAAAAGAGGAGAGCATCAAAGAGTGAGCAGCCAGAAGAAATCGGGGACGAAATGCTCACATTTATGGATACTGATGCCATATTCGACGCAGCGAAAGCAGTTGACGTTCCGACCAAATATGCCATCGAGTTTTGCGAGTGGAAGGATATCCTGAGTTGGAAACTGGCAGAACTTAGCATCGCGTGGTACGGATTCGAATTTTGTTTGGCCCGCGTACTGTGGGAGATGGTATTTTTCGGTGTTGAACCAGAGAAAATGGAAAAAGCCGTCGAGAGAATCAAAAACAGTCTCGACGAAGCAAAAAAAGAACTGGAAAACGATAGCGCTCCAAGAACATATAAAAGTTTCGAGGATGTTGTAAAAGAAATTCTCGGCGACGATTACGATGAAAACTGGTATCCGGAAGAGGAACGCGAAAAAGATAGACGCAACCTTGCAATCGCAAGTTACAAGTGCTGCAAAGAATACGAGCGAATAATCAAAAGCGAAGTTCAGGTGTGACTCATTTCGAAAAACCCAGAAAGTACAGACAGAAAGATAAATGAGATACAGTTTTTCAACTACAAAACTGCATCTCGTTTCAAAAACGCAAAAAAACAGCACACATAAAATTTAGTGGGTGCCATTTTTGTAAAGGAAGTAACGCAATGAGACGAACAATGGTCGTAAGCGTATTTGCGGGCTGTGGAAAAACATGGCTCACAAATCACCAAAACCAATATGGCTATTCGATGCGGGATAGTGATAGCTCTACTTATGAGAAAACTGCCGGATGGGAAAAGGAATACATAAATAGCTTCATGGAAGAGGCAAAATCAGGAAAATATGATTTCATCTTCGTTTGCCAAACGGAATCCGTCATAGACGAAATGGATAGGCAGAAAATTCCATATGTAATTGTCGAACCTGACAATATCGTATGGAATGAACAAGAATCCAAAGAGCGAGCAAAGGAAAGACAAATCATTAAGCAGCAATGGTTCGGCAGGTTTATACTTCGAGATAATTCCCATATCAAAAATTTTTCAAAGTGGCTGAACCACATGAAAGATATTTATGATGAACGAACGGGACTTGGTTTCATCGTAAAGCATAATCCGGCATCGTTTTTCGTTTTAAAACAAGACCAGTACCTTTCTGATATCATTGATGACCTGTACTGGAAAAAGCAGCATTGTGATGCATATACAGTTTAAGGGGTAACTTATGGGCTGGTATCATGTAAATCGTATTGGCAAGGGTATTTGCATTGGCAATGTGGATGAAGTTCATTACAATGAAGACTTCATCGCAAAGCACACACCAACAAAAGATGAAGCGTTAGAATTAAAGCAGCGTGATATCCGTGATGACGAGCTGGAAGACTACGAGACATGGCCTTTATATAAGAAGTGGATGGTAATAACGCAGGACGCATGGTCATTTCATCGAGAAGTTAATGACGCAGGATGCTGCGCAGATGAATCATCGCAAATTTACTCAGATGCGTTGCATTACATCTTCGAAAAATGCTATGGATACCCTCTAAACAGCTTTTTTAGTACACATGATTACGATGGCAATGCAATGATTTTCTGCGATGTGCTTTGGCCGCCAAAGAAACACAATGAGGCATTGGCAGCCATGACCGAAGAAAAGTTGCAGACACAGCTCCGCGAGTTCCTTGTCGAAGTTACGGGTGATAGTAAGTATGCGTCGTTTCCGCTGCGTGTGTGCGAAGATTATATCAAGGAGTAAATCGGTGTGAATACGGAACAGAATGCAGCGTTAGAGATGTTTAGGTATTTAAAAGAGCATCTCATCCAATTAGCCAAAGATAAAAACGACAAGATTTTCGAGAGCGACGTTACCCTTCAGATTACCCGGTCTTTGAATAAGGATGTTTGGAACTGCGAAGAAGAGGTAAAACAACTGCTTAGCAAAACAGAGTCAAGAAGTGTAATGATAAGCTGCATAATAGACCATGTAATTATCAATTACAGCCAAAACGCACAGTCTCTCTACATTGGTTTTTTCATTGCAGATAAAATCGCATACGAGTATGGAATCGAGTATAAACTGGATACATTTATAAAAAGCGAAAAACGTATAAGGGGCTTTTCTTTCAGCAAAGAAGGCATTTTATATGGTCATTCTACACCACATATCAAGCCAAAAGAGTTCAAGCCACTTCCTATGAATTTCGTTGCGAAAGGAACGAAGCACTGGCCTTGCACAATGAAAGACTTGTTCTCCGTTCATACGTATAGCGGGCTATTCGAGAGTGTCGTGTACTTCATCATGCTTTTCTTTGGTGAAACAAATCCGCTCTGGAAGGATTTGGCAAAGGACTATACCGAACAGTCCGCATACAGTGCTATACCTCTTTCTGTAATCAATGAGTCGCACTCCAAAAGAGAACTCATTGCAAAATATTACGGAGAAGACAAAGCATTTAAGCGGAACAATAAAGAGCCCATTGGATATGGCATTTTCTTGGCACGAGTATCCCGCATAGTAAAACCAGAAGAATTACAAAAATTATTCGGATTTAACCCCGAATATATTTTCATTGGACGAGCTAAAAACGATTTGGTAAAACCTCTTGCGCAATATATTTATGATGCTCTTCCGGAAAATGAGAAGATAAAAAACCCATATATTCAAAACAGCATTGAGGATGCTATCACAATGAGCAATAATAAACGACAACTCATTCCTATCTCATTCACGTCCGCTAAGAAAATCAGAGAATGGCATGATAATATAATCCCGGTTGGCACATATGCAACAACCGAGAAAATGAAAATCAAAAAAGACTCTAAATTCAAAAATCTGAAACTGCCGAAAGACTGCGTAAGATTAACAACGACAAGGCAAATGGTCATAGAAGGAAATTTCCAACACAACTGTGTCGCTACATACATAAGCAAAGTAAATAAAGACGAGTGTTCTATTTGGTCGCAAAGAAAATCGGACGGAACACGCAATACGATAGAAATCGGTATCGAGCACGGAAAATACTGCATTATCCAGATGTGTGCTTTTGCAAATCAGGAACCCATGCAAAAGGATTTAGAAAAAGTGCAAAAGGCAATCGATAAATGCAACGATAGGAGAAATAAAGAATGCCTCAGAAAAAGTGTGTGACCATTTATGGTTACAGCGACGACCTTGTCGAGATTGAAAACTCGCAGTACAAGGAAGACGAAATCGACTGCTACGATAAAGCAATCCGATTCTATTTTGTGGATGGTACCATCATCTCTATTTGCTACGCACAAGGCGGTGTGTGGAAAATCACGCACGAGGCAATTGGAAAAGCATGGTACGAGCTCACTCGTTGCGAAGATGATGATGACGACGCATATAGCGATGTCTTCAAAATTGACTCTGAAATTATCTCGTACGAAGTCTTCACGCCAAAAGCAAAAGCTATACAGAACATACAAGAACAAAATCGAGAAAAGTCAGAGAGATTGATTCCTGAATACATTCAACTTATCTTCTTTGATTTTGATGACACGCTATTCACGCATTATGTCAACCAGCAATTCGGTGACGACGACGTCATTATGACTTCTCTGCTACAGGCGGAAACAAAAGAACAGGGGAGTGGATATAGAGTATATGATACTCTTGGAAAGCCAAACCAGCTTATGCAGATATTTATTGAAGAAGAGACAGACAAAATCCCCAAATTCTGCATCACATGGGTTGCTGACAGTATTATGCTAAAATTCAAAAAGCAATGGTTGGATAAATACTATCCCGGAAAGATTACCGATTTGGTAGGAACCAGCTCACCGGAACGCAAGATGAAAACCATGCAAATCATTGCGAGTGCTTACGGTGTTCCATCGAATAAAGTCCTGTTCGTGGATGATAAATACGATACAGTTGCACAGGCAATCAAGCACGGATTCTGCGCAATGACGACAATCGAAGTAATGACGAAAATGTACGAAAAATACGGTGAAAAGCATTGAGCAAAACAGCTTTGACAAGAGAAATTGAGAAAGCATTGCACTACTGGCATCCGACGAACTACGGCGGATTCAGAGTTGACTCATTCCGTGACAGCATTGAGGCAATAGAAGTTCCCGTCGCCTGTGGAAGTGTTAAAGCCGGAATTGTTGATTTTGTTCGAGTGCAGGAGTGTTTTGTGCAAGAAGAAAAGTACGGTATTTGTAAGTTCAAAGAAAAAGGTGCGATACACAATGAACCGCGTCCAGACTTCTGCACGACATTTGGAGAGGCAAGTAAGACCTGTTCGGAACGAATGTGCAAATACTACAAGACAATTCATAACTACACGATAGATACACTGATTATCTGCGTGGAAATCAAAGTATCTATTTCTGATTTCCACTCAAACCACGGACATAATCATGTCGGACATTGCAATTATTATGCAATTCCCGCTGCCATGTACCCAAAGGTCAAGGATTTGATTCCGGAAAATATAGGGATATTGATTTTCTATGACGGCAACGAAAAAGGCGAGGGATACTGCGGTATCCGCAAGAAAAGGGAATGCATTCCACAGGAATTGGCCGAAGAAAAGCAGAAATGGCTCATCATGTCTGTTGCAAAGCGAGCCGCAAAAATCCGCTAATTCAGCCTGAAGACTTTTCAGCAGCTACTCCAGAACGGAGCGGCTGCTGTTTTTTTATGTCCGTGCCATAAGCTGTTAAAAAATCTTTTTGAAAGTACGAAGCAGTAAAATCTACAAAAAACTAAAACTCGGCTCGACCCGATATATTGTCTTCTGCTGCAAAGTAGGTACAGTAGTATTACGAAAACTGGAAAAATAATGCAATGCAGGAGATATTTATGGAAAAACAAAAAAAACAAATGGCAGCATGTTTGGTGCTTGCAGTAATCGCCATCGCAATAGCTGCCATGGTGCTGATTGATATTGCTGCCACAAAAATCACAGGCGTGCAGCTTGACGTGCCGGATACCATCGAATGTTCGGACACTTATACGATTATACCGGAATTCTCTTATGCACAGAGAACACCAAGCGAAAAACGGTTGGAAAAAGAACTGGAACGCCTCGGTATGCACTATTCGTCTGATGACGATATGGTCTTAACAGTGGACGAAGAAGGTACAATCCATGCGATGGGAGTAGGAACAGCACATATCACGTATGCTGACAAGAACGAAAAGCTTGTTGCCACAAAAGCAATCAGTGTAGTTATCTCTCCTAAAGAACTGATTATACCCGACACGGTTCATTTAACACCGGGGATGGTGGAACAGCTCAATCCGAGCATTGAACCGGCGAATACCACATATACAGACATCCAATACATATCTGGTGATACAGCGGTTGCTGCGGTTGATGTGACGGGAAAAATCAAAGGACTGGAAAAGGGAGAGACGGTAGTCACAGCGAAAATAAAAGGAACAGACATAGCAGCAAAAACAACCGTAATCGTACAGCCGCAAATCGAAAAGATAGAAATCAAAAACGCAACAATCAGAACAAAAGACGGAGATACAGAACAAATACTGTATTCTATCGTTCCGGAAGACGCATTCATTGACGGTATTTCGTTCCAATCAGAGAATCCGGAAGTAGCAACGATTGACGAGAACGGAACACTCACGGCTGTTGCAAGGGGAAGCGCAACAATCACAGTCACAGCAGGTGATGTCAGTGCGACTTGCAAGGTGATTGTTCAGCAAAACATGAAAGCAGAAGGTCCTATGCCGGGGCGTATAGTTATACCTGAGCTGAATATCAACACAGGACTCATATATGGCTGCACACAAGAGATTACTGATGCAGTTGATTCAGCCGCAATATGGGAAACAGGTCAGGGCATTACCGTAGCCGACCACTGGAACCAAGGGAATTATACAAATATCCAATACTCCATACCGGGAAGCACGATTGCCTATATCGACGGCACGAAATACATTTGTACGGAATACTTTAAGGGACACAATACCGGAACATGCATCACAGACAACGCGGGCAACGATGTCATGAATACGCTAGGTGCAGGAAAAGCGTTGCTGTATACCTGTAACGGATGCTGGCAGAATGTGCATGTAGCTATTTATCAGATGGCTGCCAACTGATAGCAAAAAAGGGGCGAATTGAGAAAAAACGAGAAACAATTCTGCGTGTAATCGAGATTGATTGAAAACAGCAAATGTGGTATAATATAAATAGCATAAAAAGCACGAAAACAAAATAACCGCAGAAAGGTAAGGACCTATTCATGAGTACAGAGCTTGTCGCTATCGAAAAAATCGAAATTAGACACGGGGACAAAAATGCTGATGAAATCAGAATGGAACTCGTAAAGTATCTGCGTCAATTTTTAGATTCTGCCAGCATCGAATCTATGGCGCTGCACGACTTGGCAATCAGCATCAACGGGGAGATGATTCTGTATCTCGTTGATAAAACAGGCGGAAAAGGTCTTCGCGGTCTGGATGAAGACTGGCAGAAAGACCATAAGACAGTTGATTCCGTGAACATGATTCTGAACGATGTGGATGTGACGGTCGTACTGTCGTATGAAATGATTCACTATTTCAGCAACGATACATTCTATGGAGTTAATTACTGGAGCGATGTATTGCAGGGCAACGAAAGTAATGCTGTGACTTACCATGGTTTGGAATACTACGACTGTGAGTCCAGTATTTCTATGCTTCATTTCGAAAACGGCGTTCTTACCGATTCTCCCGATTATGTATCGGAGAAAAAAGTGGCCGACATCCCTGCATGGTTCTGCTATAACTTCGAGTTGGATTTAGAGGTCGATGACGAGTTTTCGGCTGACCAGCGTACGAGAATTGAGAAGGCGCTGGATTCCATAAGAGATATGTCAGGCATTGAGGATGGAGACTTTGCCGACATAGACGAAACCACTCTTCATATTTTCTCCAGTATGACAGTCAAAAAGGAGCAGGTCTCCGTGTTTACCGATTTCTTGACCACAATCAGAGAAATTGCGGTAGAATGCGACGCCACACTGGATGTAACAGCAGAGTTCGTGCCTTTGGATTTCGAAGAGTTTGCCGCTATGATTATGGATTTTGAGAATGGAAAGGCGGTACCGAAATATTTCCGGTATTGATGGTGTCAAAACTGTCATGACATATAATGAGGCATTTCCGCTCTGGGTAGCAGAGGTATACCGGAACCACGGCTATGAGCCGGACACATGGTACGGGTCAGAGGTTGCTGAAAAAATGCACAAAGAGGCTTTGGCAACCTACAAAGGTCCTCCAGCCACGATGCTGGATTATGTCGAAGCCATCCCGTCCGAGGAAGAGTTCGAGTATTTGGATTACGCAATTCAACAACTGCGCAAAGATAACATTAACCTGAATGCACTTCCAGACAAGGAACGCTGGGCGGTAATGGATAGAATCATTGCGGAATATGCAGAGCATAAGAATACTCATACATCCCGCGCCAAGCAGGTACAAAAGACCTCAATGCAGGCAGCGCTGGAAGAAGAGCGGGAGGCTCTCTCACAGACTGCTCAGCGCAATGCGAGCCGGTACAGTGAGGCAGAGGATGCCACAAAGGATTTTGTAATTAGGTAGAGGAGCAGACAGAATGGTCAAGATTTACGGTCACAGCGACGATAGTGTTTGTCTCGATAACTCTCGATACTTCGAAGACGAAATCGAGTGTTTTGATGTCGCCGGAGTCAGGCTTTTTCTGGATGACGGCACGATTCTTTTTATTTGCTACTCCTCCGGTGTCTGGCGCATTTTCATCGAACAGGAAGGCTCCGCGCCGCACAAGCACAAGGTCTGTCAGGAAACGAGTGAGGACGACTACAGCGACGAATTCTATACAGAGGCTGATGTTGTTCGGCATGAAATTGCATCGGCGAGAAATTGAGTCAATAACCCACGACTAAAGTCGCGGGTATCCTTGCCATAATTTATGAAAGGAGCTGCGAGCATAGACTCGCGTACAAAATATGGTTGACGCTAAAACAAATAATTCCCAGAAGAAAATCTATGTGCTCGACACGAGCGTTCTCTTGTCTTCTCCGTATGCTATCTTCGCATTCGATGAGCATGTCGTGTGGATTCCATACAATGTAATCACAGACCTTGACGCAATGCGCAAAACCACGAACGAGGCAAGCAAGAACGCACAGGAGGCGCTCAGAATTATTGAGGAACTGCGCGAACGCGGAAACCTGCGCGAAGGCGTGCCTCTTAAATCCGGCGGCATTGTCTGCGTCGGAAATAGCCGGAGCCAATCCCCGATTGAAGCAGCGCAAGCCCTGCCTTCAAATAGAATCGTCATCATCGTTTCTAACAGCACTGCGGTGCGCATCATGGCAGAAGAAGCTGGATTCAGAGCCGAGGTTTACCGTTCCGACAGCGTGGATACCGAGAACCGCTATCTGGGTCGCACGGTAGCATACTGCTACAATGATGGCATTGACCGGTTTGGTATCCCGAATACCATTCCGGTATCAGAGGCAAAGGCAGATTCTGAATACATCGAGAATGAGTTTGTGACAGTAAAACGAGCCAATGAATCCACACTCGGCATCTATCAGGTAAAAGGCAATAATCTGGTCAGATTGAACTTTGACGCAATGCATCCATACGGCGTAAAGCCTAGAAATGCAGGTCAAAAAATGGCAATGCATGCACTACTCGATTCGCTTGAATCTTCTGCACTGACAATTTTGATGGGCGATGCAGGCACAGCAAAGACATTCCTGTCCCTTGCTTGCGGTCTGGAACAGACGGTAGGGGAAGACCCCAAATACCGGAGTATGCTTGTCGTTCGCCCGAATGTAAAATTCGATGAGACCGTTGGATTCCTCAAAGGCAGCGAGGCTCAAAAAATCAATCCGCTCATTCGTCCTATCATGGATAACCTTGACCAGCTTACAGCGGTGAACAGTGAAGATTATGGCACAAAGCAGGGCAAGGGCGGCAAGAAGAGCAAGTTCGCAACGGAAGAGGCCGAGGATAAAATTGTAGCTCCGAACTCGTATGCGCAGTACCTTTTCGATTCTGGAAAGATTGAAGCGCAGGCGATGGAATATATGCGCGGTCGAAGTATCCGTGACCGGTATATGATTATCGACGAGGCTCAGAACATGACCCCGCTGCAGGCGTTCGGCATTATCAGCCGCGCAGGTGTCGGTACGAAAATCATTCTGACCGGAGACCCGAATCAGGTAGATAACCCGCTTCTGGACTCTAAGACGAACGGTCTTACCTATGCTGCAAATGCTATGAAGGGCAGTAAGGTCTGCACGCAAATCACATTCGAGGAATCTGAATGTGAACGCTCGGAACTTGCGAAAGAAGCAATTAAGCGCATGAAAATCAAGGGGAAAGGTAGAGAAAGCCGCTGATGCGCTGGTTCACATCCGATACGCATTTTGCAAAAACTGGGGATAAAATCCTTCGCCGTGAAATGCGTCCCTACAAGACCATCAAAGAGTATTGCGATGACCAAATCAGGATTTGGAATGAGCAGGCGTCAAAGGACGATGTCATTTATCATCTTGGTGATATGTGCAACTACAATGGCACAGAAAAAGATTTCCTGCCGGGGTTAATGCTTGTGCAAGAAGTCAATGCCAAAGTCATCCTCATTATGGGCAACAACGAGGAACGCGTCATGCAATATTGTTTTGAGAACAATTTTGAAAAATTCAGAGATTTCTGCATAAGACACGGATTCCTCGATGTAAAACAAAATGATACCATCTCCATAGATGGCGCAAAACTGTACCTTGTACACAGGCCAATCGACTGTAAACCGGGAATGCTGAATCTGTATGGTCATGTCCATCGGCAAGGCGGCATTTGGAGTCCGTATGGGTTCAATATCTGTACGGATGTGAACCATTTCAGGCTGTACAGCGAAAACGATATACGTTTCTTGATTTCGCAGAAGGCAGCATGGGACAACGATGCGGATACAAAGTTTTTAGCAGGATTGACATTCTCCCCACGGCTAAAGTAGGGGGATTCCTGCATCAACCACCACTGCACAGCAACCGAAGCTGTTGCGTCTTACACGATGTCAGACAGGCGTTACTTCCCGTGTGTCCCACGGTAC
>OLOP01000033.1_pt1 | contig 104393 bp, 82 predicted proteins | sample 1672381 | NCBI WGS metagenome assembly OLOP01 (sample SAMEA3136678, study PRJEB25190) | human gut metagenome | biome: human gut; feature: human-associated habitat; material: faeces | place: Austria | collected 2013 | reverse complement strand
TGCGCAGCAAACGCTACTTCTTGTGCTTGTCACAAGAAGGTTCGTCTTTCTGTGCTTCGCAAAGCGCGTTACTGCGAACGGAGCGAACAGTAACAAAATAAACTTGTACGTTATTTGAAAGGTTGTATGTCATAAAATGTATTATAGAGAGAAAATAATATAGAAAAACGTTTAATTAGACGAAAAATATAGTGATAATCCATAAAAATCAAGTATATAATCTATAAGAAAAGCTGAAAAAAATAAATAGTATTTACAAAATCCATTTGACGTGCTACTATCAGTTTAAAGATAAGTAAAACGATTAACGAGAAACCAGTAAACTAAAAGAAAAACATGGAATTAATCCGGTTTTTTATTTTTTACAAAGAAGATTAAACGATTAATCAAAATCGGCAAAGGCAGGTGCAAATATGAAAAAACACTTGAAACAGTTGGATCTGAAGAGAATCCGGATCACAGACAGTCTGTTTGGGGAATATGTGAATAAAGTAAGCGAGAAGATCATTCCCCATCAGTGGAAAATTCTCAATGACCAGCTGGAAGATTCAGAGCCTACCTATTGTATCCATAATTTCCGTATTGCCGCAGGTGAAGAAAAGGGAGAGAGAAAAGGAGTTGTTTTCCAGGACACAGATCTTTACAAATGGCTGGAAGCGGTTGCCTACACCATAGCAGGTGGCCGTGGGGAGCATCTGGAAGAGCTGGCAGATCAGGTTATTGATCTGATAGGGAAAGCACAGGAACCAGATGGATATCTGAATACTTATTTTTCCGTAAATGCCCCTGCGAAGAAGTGGACCAATCTGGTGGAGGGCCACGAATTGTACACAGCCGGACATATGATCGAAGCTGCTGTTGCTTATTACCAGGCTACAGGTAAGGAGAAAATCCTTAATATTGCAAAGAAAAATGCAGATCTCATATGCAGGGTGTTTGGTACAGGAAAAGGCCAGAAACGAGGTTATCCGGGACATCAGGAAATTGAACTGGCCCTGGTGAAGCTTTACCGGGAGACCGGAAAGAAGATTTATCTTCAGCAGGCCAGGTATTTTATCCAGGAGAGGGGCAGGAATCCTAATTATTTGCAGGCAGAAATTGCGGGAAGAGGACATCCGGAATTTTTTCCGGAGTTCGAGAGGTACGATCTGGAATATTCTCAGGCTCACAAGCCTCCTGTAGAGCAGGATGAGGCAGTTGGACATGCAGTAAGGGAAATGTATATGTGCTCCGCAATGGCTGATCTGGCCGGAGAAGATGCCGATTCAGGGCTTATGGAAGCTTGCAGCAGAATTTGGGAGAACATGACGACACGGCGGATGTACATTACAGGAGGAATCGGAAGCAGCGGCTTCCGCGAGCGGTTTACTACAGATTACGATCTTCCAAACAGTACCAACTATTCTGAAACCTGCGCATCTATCGGTGTGATGATGTTCGGGCAGAGAATGGCAGCCATCACAGGAGATGCTTCTTATTATGACTATGTAGAGAAAGCGTTGTATAACACTGTGATTGCAGGAATCAATATTGCAGGAGACCGGTACTTTTATGTAAACCCACTTGAGGTGGTTCCGGAATTTTGCACAGAGCACACTTACATGGAGCATGTGAAACCGGTAAGGCAGAAATGGTTTGGAGTTGCCTGTTGCCCGCCAAATGTGGGAAGAACCCTTGCTTCTTTGGGACAGTACATATACGCAGAAGATGAGGAAGGGGTTTATATTAACCAGTTTATCTCCTCTACAGCAGATACAGAAATCAAAGAGAGCCGTATGAAGATAAAAATGGATTCCACGCTTTTGCAGGATGGAAAGGTTCAGCTCCAGGTGCAGTCGTCCGGACCAGGAATCCTGAACATCCGCATTCCCTGGTACAGTGAGAAATGGGAATGTGTGCAGAATGGAATTTCCATAAAAACGCAGCCTGACAAAGGCTATCAGAGGCTTTGCATTTCACCGGGAGACACACGGATCAGTATTGATTTCCATGTGGTTCCCAGATGGATGGGAGCCAATGACCAGGTGAGGGCAGATGCAGGAAAAACAGCCCTGATGAAAGGTCCGCTGGTGTATTGCCTGGAGGAAAAAGAAAACGGCAGATTCCTTTCAGAGATTTTTGTAGAAGAGAACACTTCGATAGAAGAAAACGCTCCCGCAGAAGAACTGGTAGGAAATGTTCCAACTCTTTCCTATAAAGGAATACGTGTAAGAAACAAAGGTGCAGACGGCGAAAATCAGTTGTACGGAAGTGTAGAGCTGGAAAAAGAAGAAGTTTCTCTGCGGGCCGTTCCGTATTGTATGTGGAACAACCGGGGACAGGGGGAAATGCTTGTATGGCACAAGCTGCGGATATGACAGTATTACAGATTAACTTTAAAACAGTAAATGTTTACAGCGGCCAGGCAAAGCCGTTATAATAAGATTAAGAAAAGGAGAAGTAGTATGAAGAAAAAACAGTTATTGGGGATTTTACTTGCAGGTACAATGATGGTTGGAGCAGCAGTTCCGGTTTTTGCAGCAGATGGTGACAGAGTAAAGATCACATATGCACAGTGGGGAAATGAAACTGAGACAGCAGCTACACAGGCAGTTGCTGATAAGTTCAACAGCGAACAGGACAAGATCGAAGTAGAAGTAGTGAAGATCGATCACGATACCTACGTTACCAAGCTGAATGCCATGGCTACAGCTGGTGAGCTTCCGGATACCGGTATTATGAGTGAGGCCGGCGTGCTGAAATTTGCAGAGAACGGACTTCTTGCAGACATCAGCTCTATGTATGGTGAAGGCGATGCCAAACCTCTGGATTGTCTGACATTCCGTTACGACGGCACACCAGTTGCATATTCTGCAGCAAACGAAGTTCTGAACCTTTGGTACAACAACGATCTTCTGAAAGAGGTTTGTGAGAAGCAGGGAATCGATCCTTCAGAGGTGACTCCTCCGGCAGATGCTGAGGATGCATGGGATTGGGATACTTTTGTCCAGACAGCACAGAAGCTGACTCTGGATATCAATGGAAAGAATGCTTTGGATCCTGATTTTGATCCGGACAATGTAGATATTTACGGATGTACCATTAACACACTGCCATGGCAGCTGGAAGTATGGGCAAAATCCAATGGCGGCGGATATTACAGCGAAGATGGCTCTGAATGCACCATTGACTCTCCGGAAACGGTAGAAGCACTTCAGAGAATCGCAGATCTGTCAGACGTTTACCACTGCGCACCTCCTGTAACAAGTGCTGCTAATGCTCTGGAATCCTCCCTTGGAAGCAAAAAGGTGGTTATGGCAACAGACGGTGCATGGAACGTCGGCACCTTCCTTGGACCAAGCGCTGATTTTGATTACGGTGTAGGTGTTCTGCCTTACATGAAAGAAAAAGTTACTATCTGTACTGGTGGACCAAACGTGGTATTCTCCACAACAGAGCACCCGGAAGAAGCTATGGAATGGCTGAAATGGTATTATCAGGAAGAGAATTCCTGGTCCCTGATCGAGGCTGGAACATGGATGCCGATCCTGGATTCCTGGTACACAGATCCTGAGAAAACAGATAAATGGATCAGCAACCCGAACTATCCGGATAAAGACATGTACAAGAGCGCAGTTGTGGATTATGCTATGAACAACGCACAATCTACCTCCTGGTATTATGTAAACGGAACTGAAGAGTTCAACGCCACACTTGATTCTGTATTCTCCAGCGTATGGGCTGGTGAGGAGACCATGGAAGAAGCGATTAACGAGAACCTGGAAGAGCTTCAGGATATCTTTGCTGAGAACAATGGCTGATCGGAGCTGTTCATACAGGCTCTAGAGCTGGTTATTTTATAGCAAAATAGTGAACGAAACAGTTACTGATAATAGGTAACATGAAGCAGCAGTGAAAATCTGCTGAAAAATAGGAAAAGCAACTGGACTGACCGGTTACTGTCCAAGGATATTATTTCATATTACTGACAGATACCGGTCAGCTCCCTTTTAAGAGGTGCGGGCATGAAAGCAAATAAGAAAAACAAAATAAAAGTGACATCAAGGGCCGGTAGAAAAGAAGAAAGGACCGCTTATCTCTGTCTGATACCGGCATTCCTTGGAGTAAGTCTGATCAGTTATCTGCCGACACTGGCAGTATTTGTTTTAAGCGTATTTAAGTGGAATGGTCTTTCCTCACCGGAGTTTGTAGGTCTGGAGAACTTCCAGCGTATTTTTACAAAAGATATTTATTTCGCAGATTCTATAAAAGCGACAATTTTGTACGCTCTTCTGGCTGTGGTAGGCGCTATTATCTATTCTCTTCTGGTAGCCCTGCTTTTGAATATGAAAATATGGGGACGGACATTATTCCGTTCTGTTTTCTTCATTCCATACCTTTTGCCTGCAATCGGTGTTTACAAAGGATGGCAATGGTTATATGAAGGTAACTTCGGACTTTTTAACTTTGTCCTTCGAATGGTGGGACTGAAACCTCAGAGATTCCTGGACAGTCCGAGTCAGGTAGTACCTTCCCTGGTAGTAATTGCAATCTGGACAAGCGGCAACCTGATTGTGGTTTTCCTTGCAGGACTTCAGAATGTACCGCGGGTTTACATGGAAGCAGCGGAAATTGATGGTGCAAATGCATGGCAGCGCTTCTGGAACGTTACCATTCCAAGCATTTCCCCGATTATTTTTTACAACGTGCTGACTGCCCTGATCACACACCTGCAGGTTATCAACCCGGCGCTGGCTCTTACAGATGGCGGCCCAGGAAAAAAGTCCATGTTTATGTCCTATGTTATTTATCTTTATGCATTTAAGAAAAACAAACTGGGATATGCAGCTGCTTATTCTGTGATCTTCTTTATCCTGGTTGGAATTTTTACGGCAGTACTCTTTAAGACGCAGAAAGAACAGATTTTCGGAGAGGGGGAATGAGAAATGGCTGGAAAAATGGCAAGCAGAAAGAAAAAAGAAAAAGCCTTTAATGTTCTGGCGTTTTTCATTGTACTGATTCTGGCTGCATTGGTACTTCTTCCCATCTGGTGGATTTTCCGTTCTTCCCTGATGAGCACGGCAGCATTGAATGAATATCCGCCTTCCTTTATTCCTCATGAGTGGCTCTGGTCAAACTATTCCAAAGCGCTGGAGACTTTTGAGTACTGGACTTATTTTAAAAACACATTCACCATTATCATTCCGGCAGTTACCTTTGGTACCATCACTGCGATTTTTTGCGGATATGCTTTTGCAAGACTTCGTTTCCGCGGGAAAAAGCTGATCTTCAACATCTGTGTTGGCACGATTCTTCTTCCTGGAATGGTAACCCTGATTCCTCTGTATATTTTCTGGACAAAGGGAATGGGACTGGGTGATACATATTGGCCGCTGATCTTGCCATTCTTAACAGGTGGTGGCTTTTTCAACATTTTCCTGATCCGGCAGTTTCTGATGACGATTCCAAAGGAACTTGATGAGGCGGCTTCCATTGACGGGGCTGGAAGAATGAGAATCCTATGGACAATTCTTGTTCCTTCAATTAAACCGGCGGTAGTTGTAGTTGGAATGATGCTGTTCATCCAGATATGGAACGACCTGCTTCAGCAGATCATTTACATTAACAGCATGAGCAAATTTACCTTTGCCATTGCGCTGACCAACTTTACCGGCTCATTCGGAACTAACTGGCCGGTGGCACTGGCAGCCACGTTTATGACAATCCTTCCTGGTATTGTGATTTATATCTTCGGGCAGAAGAGCTTTGTGGAAGGAATTGTGCTGACTGGTATGAAAAATTAAATTATAACAATATTAACATTTTCAGGCAGGGCGGTGGTCCTGCCTGTACGAAATTTAAAATGAGGATGTAAAAAGCCTCTTTTTCAAACACACTCTAAGACAATGCTTTGTGGGGTGTATGAAGAGGCTGTAATCAGGCAGTAATTTTGAGGAAAAGCATATGAGACTGACAAAAAGATTCATGGACTGGTATCAGGGAAATAATGATAAGGAGAAAGAGACGCCAAAGGGCGGTGTGAAGAGAGTTGGTTATGTACTCTGGAATTACGCCGGCAGACTGGTTGGGGCAAATGTGCTGTTCCTTTTGTGCTGTATTCCAATCGTGACGATTCCGGCAGCTCTGTCAGCACTGAACCGTTATCTTTCGGCGATTTACCGGGTAGGATATGGTTTTTCCCTGGAGGATTACTGGAAAGAATTTAAGTCTGATATTCTGAAAAATCTTCCGGCGGGAGTGCTCACCGGCGCTCTGGGATTCTATTCCTGTTATCTGCTCAGTCTTGCTGGAAATTTCGGCAAGGGAACTACCCATGATGTGCTGATTGGGTGTGGGATTGGTGTAATGATCTTTGCCATACTTATTGGTGGATATTATTTTGTAATGTCCGCTATGTTAGACCTTGGCGTGGGGGTATTGCTGAAAAATACATTTCTCATTATGGTATTGGAATGGAAGCTGAGTATGGTGATCGTAATCACTGTGGTAATTGCCGGCGGAATTTTGCTGGCACTGGCACCATATTCTCTGTTTCTGCTGCTTACGATCGGCGTTTCTTTTCCGCAGATGGTGATATATGCCTGTGTGGACAGGGCCGTGGAGCGAAGGGTGCTGCAGCCCTTTGAAAAATTACAAAGTAGAAGAGCAGGGGAGTAGAGATGGCGATTGTGGCTGTGAATAAAATATGATAAGATTGTGATAGAAAGAATTAATAAAAAAACCGGAGGGAGAAGTTCCATGCCGACCATAAAAGAAATTGCAAAAGCCTGTAACGTATCAGTTGCGACTGTTTCCAATATTATAAATCATAAAGGCAGCGTTGGTGATGCCACCAGGGAGCGTGTAGAGAAGGTGATTCGCGAGATGAATTATACGCCTAATTATGTTGCCAAAAATCTGAAAACCAAAAACACCAGAAGTATCGGTGTTATTGCAGAAGATATGACAGTTTTTGCTCTTCCTGATATTATCGACGGCATTACGGAATACTGTGAGGAAGCTGATTACCAGATTCTTCTTGTAAATCTCCGTCTTTATAAGAAATTCCAGGATAATTATTACCGTGATAACCGTCACAAAGAAATTGTACGTCAGGAGTTCCAGAAGCTTCTGGCAAAGCAGGTCGAAGGAATTATTTATGTGGCTGCCCATGAGCGCCTGATCGATATTATCCCAGAGGATCTGCCCATTCCAACGGTAGTTGCTTATGGCTTTACTGGCAGTGGGAAAATCCCATCTGTAGTGGTGAAGGATATCAAAGGTGCCCATGATCTGGTCAGTTATATTGTTTCCAGAGGACACAGGAAAATTGGTGTTATCGCAGGTAAGAAGGAGAGTATTCATACCCAGTCCCGTCTGGAGGGCTACCAGAAGGCTTTGTTCGAAGGAGGGATTCTCTATGATCCGGATATGGTTACTTATGGGGACTGGGATCGGCAGAGTGGCTATGAGAACACGGATATTCTTTTGGAAAAGGGTGCAACAGCTATTTTCTGTATGAATGATTTCATGGCTGGTGGAACCTATGACCGTTTGGAAGAGCTTGGGCTTCATGCTGGGAAAGATGTGGCTGTGGCTGGCTATGATAACCGTGAAATGGCATGCTATGAAAAGCCGCCGCTTACTACCATGGCTCTTCCTCTTCATGATATTGGCTATAAAGCCTGTCAGATCATTATTGGGATTCTGACAAAAGAAGAAGTGGAGTTGGATAATGGAAATTGCTTTGTGGAGTGTATTCCTTGTATTCGGGAGTCGGTGAATGCGGTGGAGGCATAGAGAACGGTATTTGCTATTTAATGTGTTGAAAAGTTCTTCAGGAGGGACGCATTGTCCAAATGCGTCCGGAATAACGACCAGCACATTAAATAGCAACTTTTTTAAGAAATCGCAGCTTCAGCGAATGCAGTTGTAACCAGGTTTTCACAATCTGCCCTGTCAGATAATTCTCCTGCACTCTCCAGAATATCCTGCAAAAGTTCAAAACTATCTTTTTCGAATATCAGATTCTCTTTCCAGGTATCCTGCTCATAATAACGCTTGACAATTGTGGTAAGGGTATCCATATCTGTTTCCGGGAATTGAGGGGAAATCACCTGCGCAATTTCCTCAGGGGAATGGCTTTGTACATAGTCCATGCCTTTTTGAAGGGCGTTTGTGAAGCTCTGGATAATCTGTGGGTTTTCGTTAAGAAAGCTGGTCTTTGCACTGTAAGAGGTATAGGGGACATAGCCGGAATCCACGCCCAGAGAAGCCACTACATAGCCTTTTCCTTCTTTTTCCAGGGCGGTTGCAGAAGGCTCAAATTCAACAGTAAAATCTGCTGACATGTCGCCGGTAAATGCAGCTGCAGTGGAACCAAAATCAATACTCTGGTCGATTTCCAGATCCGACGCCGGATCAATATTATGATTCTTTAAAATGTACTCAAATACCATTTCCGGCATGCCACCTGTCGTCTGTAACACAATGTAAATATCCGTTCGATAGCTGTTTTGCAGTCATTTCTGCAGATAAATCAAACGTTTCTGGCAGATAGTCACTGGCAAGCAATGTGATTTCTTTTTTTGCTTTTACGATTCTGTATGGTTTCAGCGAGTTTTCGGTAGGCTCCAGAATGCCAAGGCTTTTCGCCAGTTCAATATATGGCAGAATACTCTGCTTTGTCTTTTTGAATCCCAGGTCTGTGATATGTTCGGACAGATATTTGGCGGATGTGTAGCCACGCGTATCTTCGGCAATCAACATCAGCACAATGGCAATGATCGTATTTTCCCTGCGGTTCATTTCATTGGCAGGGCTGTAGCTGATCAGATTAGATAATCCATATTTTAAAGTTATTTCCGGCATTCTATCTTCGTCTACCACAATTTTTTCTATGAGTAGTTCAATATCCCTGCGGTCAAGTGTTCCCCCGTCAATAATCTTATCTACGACATCAAGAGCATTCCGTAATGTATCTTTTACATCCGGTGTTTCGATTGCAGTTTCGTCTAGTTCTTTTAACTGCATTTCAAGACCATGAATCTGAGCCAGTAAATCTTTTTGCATGGAATCATAAGTCTCATGAATCAAATCCTCATTTCCGGAAGAGGTAGCCAGGTCTTTTACTTTTTGTGTGAGTAAAACTTTTAACTGATTTTTTCGGTCAAATATTTCTCCATGCAGTTCCTTTCGTTTTTCCTCTACTGTTTTCTTTTCATCTTCAAAATCTTTTAAATCGTAGGTAGCAATGACTTCACAGAGTGCATTTCTGCACATTTTGATATAAGTCAGAACATCCTCCATCAAATCATCTTCTTCAATCAGATGAGCCTTGGAGCAATAACGTCTGCCTTTGGTATTATATGTCGTACAGATATAATATTTCCGTTCCCTGCTGGACGTCTGGCGCTTAATTGGTGTAAGACGACTTCCGCAGTCCTTACAATACAGACAGCTTCCGAAGGGATGGGGAATCTCTGAACCAAGCCATTGTCCCCGGCTTCCACGATAATTCGTGCAGTTACGCTTTTCTTTTAATTCCTGCATCAGTGAAAAGGTTGCTTTATCAATAATCGCCGGATGATGATTTTCAAAAATACATTGTTCTTCCTTTGGGACACGTTTGTCCTTTCCATGAACGGTATTCCTTGCACGCTTTTTCAGCCGGAACGTTCCAATATAAAAATCATTGTCCAGGATTTCTTTTATCATGGCATCCGACCATTTGGAAGCGACCTGCCTTTTGGATAATCTTCCCTCTTCGATTTCGCGTTCCCGCTGGATCATAGAAGGTGTAGGTGCACCATGTTCTGTCAGATACGTGGCGATTTTTCGATAGCCGGAACCGGAAAGATATAAGTCGTAAATTTGCTTAATATATTCTGCTTCTTTTGGTACGATTTCCAGAATCGTCTTATCTTTTTCATTGCGCCGGTATCCAAAAGGCGGTCTGGTGATCAAAGTTCCTTCTTTTTGCCTTGCTCCGATGGCTCGTTTGATCTTTTTACTGGTATCTTTCACATACCTTTCATTAAACCAGGTTTTGATACCAATGGTGTCATCACTGGAATCCATAGAATCATAATTATCATCAATGACGATCAGGTGTTTGCCACGTTCCTGAAACTTATCCAGAAGCAGAAGCACCTTTGCGTTATGTCTGCCAAGACGGGAGAAGTCTTTGACGTATACGGTATCAATATCTTTATCCAGATCTGCCATCATTTGCCGAAATCCCGGTCTGTCAAAGATATAACCGGAAATTCCATCATCTTCATACCAGCGGTCAATTTTTACACCATGATCATCGGCATATTGACTGATGATCAGCTTCTGATTTTCTACGGAAACGTAATTTTTCTTATCATCATCTCTGGAGAGACGGACATATCCTGCATTCATAATTGTTCCTTTCTAAATGTAAATACAAATGTTATGCACTATGTAATTTTATTATATATATAATGGGTAAGAAAAAGTATATAGTCAAATTGAAGGAATTTAAAAATATGAAATATTTGATATTGATGATAGATTGCGAAAACATGTGAGATTTGATATGATTTTAAGAAAATATTTAATAGATTTTGGGGATTTGACGGAGGTAGTTATGGCTTTTGATTTTAAGAAAGAATATAAAGAATTTTATATGCCGAAGAAAAAACCAGAGATTGTAAATGTCCCGAAGGCTAATTACATTGCAGTCAGAGGTAAAGGCAATCCAAACGAAGAAGGTGGTGCATATCAACAAGCGATTAGTGTTTTATATGCTGTTGCATACACATTAAAAATGAGTTACAAGACAGATTATAAAATTGAAGGCTTTTTTGAATATGTTGTCCCGCCATTGGAAGGCTTTTGGTGGCAGGACGATGTCGAGGGTGTAGATTATACAAATAAATCTGCTTTTAACTGGATTTCTGTCATTCGTCTGCCTGATTTCATTTCTAAAGCTGATTTTGACTGGGCGGTAGAAATAGCAACAAAAAAGAAGAAACTCGATTGTTCATCCGCAGAGTATCTTACGATTGATGAAGGATTATGCGTCCAAATTATGCACATAGGTTCTTTTGATGATGAGCCAGCAACCGTTGCGCTTATGGATACTTATTTAGAACAAAATGGGTATGTGAATGATATTAACAAAGATAGATTGCACCACGAGATTTATATGTCTGATGCAAGAAAGGTTGCCCCGGAAAAATGGAAAACTGTAATTAGACATCCAATTAAGAAAGCGTGAAATCGAAATTTAGAGGAGTAAAATATTATGAATCCTGAAATAGATATAAGTAATGTTATCCTAAAAACAGAGCGTTTGTTGATTCGCCCGTGGCGGCAATCCGACCTTGATGACTTTTATTCCTACGCTTCAGTAGATGGAGTCGGGCAAATGGCGGGTTGGAAGCCTCATGAAAGCAAGGAAGAATCTAAGATTATTCTTGATATGTTCATTAGCCATAAGAAAACATTTGCACTCGAATATCAGGGCAAAGTAATAGGTTCTGTTGGGATCGAAAAATACAATGAAACTCACTTCCCGGAATTTAAAAATAAGAAATGCCGTGAGATAGGCTATGTTCTGAGCAAAGAATATTGGGGACAAGGTTTGATGCCGGAAGCGTTGAAAGAAGTAATTCGTTTTCTCTTTGAGAACGCTAATCTTGATGTAATCTTCTGTGGTCACTTCTTGTGGAATGAGCAATCTCATAGAGTTCAGGAAAAAAGTGGTTTCAAGCACTATGCATTTGATACCTATGAGACAGCATTCGGTACAACGGAAGAAAATGAGGTAAACATTCTAAAAAGAGAAGATTGGGTATTGCAGCAAATTTCAGCTTGTTGAAATCATGATATATCATCCCAGTGATTTCTAACCATTGCTTTGATACCATTGTGAATATCGGCATCCGAATTCCCATCCAGAAATGTGACAACCCGGAAACCACTATCCGTATATTTCTTACATTCAGCTTCAAGTTTTTCCTGCGAGGAGAAGTCGCTGCGCCAGAGATAATACGTTGGTTTACGCAAGGCTATCACATCCTTTTTGTTAAATTTTCTATCATTATCATATAAAAAGTGGACAGTTTTTGTGTCTGTCCACTTTAAAATAATTTTATCGTTCACGACCTGAATGGCTTAACTGACCTCTTTTTACCTGACTTGTAAATATTTTTGAGGCGCTATCAGCAATAAAATTGTTGTATAATACATATACATTACAGTAAAAATTAAGGAGGGAGCGAATGAATTTAGATATATATCAGAAATTATGTTCAGAGTCAAAAATACTCTGGACACAGCATTGTCTGCAACGGATGCAGGAAAGAGATATCAGTCGTGCTGATGTAAAAAATGGAATTGCAACCGGAGAAATTATAGAAGATTATCCTGATGACTATCCAAATCCCAGTTGTCTGATTTTTGGATATAATGTAAATGGCCGGATTTTGCATATTGTCGCCGGATGTGATAATATAAATATATATATCATAACCGCATATTACCCAGACACAAAGAAATTTGAAAATGATTTGAAAACTCGAAGAAAGAGGTGATGGATATGTGTATGTATTGTAAGAATAGTACAACTGTCAATAGCACAACAACGCACGTCGTAAATTATAAAAATTGTATTATCGTAATCAAAAATGTTCCATGCCTTGAATGTGATCAGTGCGGCGAAAAATACTATACAGACGAAGTTGCTGAACGCCTTGAATTAATTGTTGATATGGCGAAAAAATTAATGCAGGAAATCGCAGTTATTGACTATCCACAGGTAGCTTAATAATTTTCTATATTTTTATTGCGTTTTAGTAGAATATAGTATTCATCAGTGATCAGATTGCAGAAACTTGTGAAGCCTGCAATCGGGAGAGGGTGCTTAAGGCCCCTCCCCTTTTTCTTTTATACATTCTTCGCATTATTCATCCCATCCACCCAGTTGCACAAAACCACAATCGTCTCATAATTTACATGGATATATGTATGCCACCTTTACGACCGCCAAGAACTCTCTTATCTCTCAGATCATCCCATGAGAAATCCGGCATTTCTTCCCTTGCCACAAGGAAGTTTCCAGCCCTCTGGGTGAGCTGTGCGAAATTCACAACCGGATCAGTGGCACCTTCCTGATAGGCATAGATAGATGCCTCGGCCCCCATAAATCCAATATCAGCTTCTCCGGAAATGACAGCAGTCATAGTCTTATCCGCACCAAATCCTGTGACAAGTGTCAGATCCAGCCCTTCCTCTGCGAAATACCCTTCTTCAATCGCCACATATTGCGGTGCATAGAAAATCGAATGCGCCACTTCGTTTAAGGTAACCTTTGTAAGCTCCTCTTTTGATTCTCCATCCTTTGCAGCAAAGACTGTGGCTGGCAGTGCAGTTACCGTAAGAACCACGGCTGCTGCCAGTGAGATCCATTTTTTATTCTTCATACAGAGACTCCTTTTTGACTTCTGCTGTTAGGATATGCAAAATATGGGAAAGATGTTCGTAATAAGCATATTGCTGAGTTAAAAAGGAGTGTCGAGAAAAGTTATTTATCTGCCTTTTCTGATAAAATTTGTAACTGGATTTTAATTTTCCTGACAGTTAAAAAAGATGAAATGTATTTAACAACAATTCAATTGTGCTCAGCTTACAATTCTGCTATGCTTTAATCACAAAAGCTTTTGGAATTTCAATCAGGAGAAAAATATAATGAATATTGGAAATGTGATTAAAAAATATAGAAAAGAATTAGGCTACACGCAGGAAGAAATGGCAAACCGTCTGGGAGTAACCACTCCGGCGGTGAATAAGTGGGAAAATGGGAACTCCAATCCTGATATTGAATTGTTAGCTCCTATTGCAAGACTACTGCATATTTCCCTTGATACCCTGTTGTCTTTTCGCGAAAATCTGACTGACCTTGAAATCGAAGAGCTGATCCACAAAATGGACAAAATGTTTTCTGAGGAAGGCTTTGAGAAGACTTATCAGTGGGCTGTAAATACCATAAAAGAATATCCAAACTGCAATTTGCTGATCTGGCAGATTGCGGTAATGCTTGATTCGCGCCGGATCATTGGCATGTGCGAGAATCCGGACAGGTACGATGAGCAGATCAATTCCTGGTACGAAATGGCGCTGAGTGATAAAGATGAAAAAATTCAGCACTATGCAGCTGATTCCCTGTTCGGCTTCTATTTGCGAAAAAAGAATTATGAAATGGCAGAAAAATATTTAAACTATTTTTCCGATTATGATCCCATGAAAAAGGTGAAGCAGGGACAATTATATATGAAGCAGGGGAAAAAAGAAGAGGCATTTGAGATGCTGGAAAAGGCTGTTTTTTCAGAGTATACCACCTTGAATTTGGCTTTTGGAATCATGATTACTAAGGCTCTTGAGGAAAAAGATCATGGATACGCAAGGTTTCTGGCAGAGAAAATGTGTACATTAGCTTCAGGATTTGATATGGGAAAATACAATGAATGTGCAGCAATGTTGAATGTTGTGACCGCAGAGAACAATGTGGAGGGCACTTTCCAGGTTGCAAAGCAATTGCTGAACAATGTGGACACCATATGTGATTTTCAGGAATCCCAATTATACAAACATATGAAATTTCAGGAAGTCGAAAATCCATATACGGAAGAAATGAAAAAAGAATTGCTGGAAGGCTTCAGAAACGCAGAAGAGTTTGCTTATATGAAAGAATACGAACCCTGGGAAAAATTGTTATCAGGGAATCAAAATTGTCACTTTTCTCAAAATGGTTGTATATCAATGTGGTGCTAGAATATAAATAGTACAAGTCAAAATGAGAATCCCTAATTACAAATTTTATGGTACTATGTAGGTACCGCACTGAAGGAGGATCTCATTATGGCAAAGCACTATGACAAACAATTTAAATTGGATGCAATCCAGTATTATCATGAGCACAGAGAATTAGGATTGCAGGGTTGCGCTTCAAACTTAGGAATCAGTCATCAGACACTGTCTCGCTGGCAGAAAGAACTGCGTGATACCGGAGACATTGAGAGCCGTGGTTCCGGCAACTATGCTTCTGATGAAGCAAAAGAAATTGCACGTTTAAAGCGTGAACTACGTGATGCACAGGATGCACTTGATGTATTAAAAAAAGCCATCAACATTCTGGGAAAATGACGGAAGCCATTTACCTCGAAGTTACTGAGAAGGCAGAAGCAGCCCGCAAGGCTAAACGCCGTGTTTCTGTCTCCGGAATGTTGAAAATACTTGGCGTTTCACGTTCTGGCTATCGCGCATGGCTGAAACATGTTCCTTCCAATGCTGAAAAGCGTCGGGAATCAGTAAAAGCCAAAATCAAGGATATTTACGATAAATCTAAACAGAATTACGGTGCTCCCAAAATCACACAAGTGTTGCGCAAAACAGGAGAAACTATTTCCGAGCGTACTGTTGGGCAGTACATGAAACAAATGGGCATTAAGGCTCAGTGGGTAAAGCCGTGGACAATCACCACAAGAGACTCCGATTTCAGTAGCAAACTTCAAAACATCCTTGATGAACAATTTAATCCAGAACGACCAAATGCAGTTTGGTGTTCTGACATTACCTATATCTGGACGATAGATGGCTTCGTCTATTTGACCAGTATTATGGATTTATATTCCAGGAAAATCATTGCCTGGACGCTGTCAAATACATTAGAGGTGTCCTGCGTGATTGAAACAATAAACAAAGCTAAGGCAAGACGAAAAATCGAAGAACCATTGATTATGCATTCCGATCGCGGCGTACAGTATGTTTCAAAGGAATATAAACGTGTCACTGCAAACATGCAGTGCAGTTATTCTAAAAAGGCTTATCCATGGGATAATGCCTGCATTGAATCATTTCATTCACTGATCAAGCGCGAATGGCTGAATCGCTTCAAAATTCGCGATTATAATCATGCATATCGATTGGTATTCGAATATCTGGAGGCATTCTACAACACCAAGCGGATCCATAGTCATTGCGATTACATGTCACCAAATGACTACGAAGAACTATATCGTAGAATGCAACAGGACGTAAAGCCAATGGCAAGTTAAGATGGGGAAAACCTCATTTTAACTTGTACTAAATCTTGACATAGGACCAGAGGATTACGAGGCGGCGCACAAGAAGCACAAAGAGATGGGCTGCATTTGCTTCGAAAATGAAGCAATGGGAATCTATTTCATCGTAGATCCAGATGGCTACTGGCTTGAGATTGTGCCGTAAAGCTGGTTGGGAAATCGAATAAAGCTGGCGTATATTATTTTACAGGAGGGCACTTATGTACCTGGATAATTTAGATGAACTGGATCAGAAGATTATCCAGTTACTTATAGAAAATGCACGTATCTCCTACTCGGATATCGGTGAAGAAACTGGCATTTCCAGAGTGGCAGTAAAAGCCCGGATTCAGGCTATGGAGAAAAAAGGGATAATTGAAGAATATACAACAATAATAAATCCTCAAAAAATCAGTGGGGCTGTATCCTGTTATTTTGAAATTGAAATAAAACCAGATCATTTGTCACAGGTGACGGATATTTTATACAAAGATGATACAGTCACACAGATTTATCGTGTCACAGGAAGAGATAAATTGCATGTACATGCAGTTGCTTCATCAAGTGATGAAATGGAACACTTCCTGCACAACGTCATTGATACACTGCCCGGCATTATCAGCTGTAGCTGCAATACGATCTTATCACGGATTAAAGATATTAAAGGGTTACGGCTGTAGAGGTCAAATTGAGGTGACGCATTATGGTTTCTTTTGAGAAGAAAGAGAAAAATTTTGTTGTTATTATTTGCAATTACAGTGTATGTAAAGTAAAAGGCAATGAATCAGAAATGGTTCATTGCCTTTTGTGCGGTATGGGTTATTTTAACTTTTAAAATATAATTTTGAAATTTTAAAACGAAAGATGTTATAAAAAATCAGAGTTTATTGTTCCGTTTAAAATTGTAAGTTCTTGTTCTTTGGAAACTGGAAAAATAATTTGCGGATGTCCGGAAGGAATAGATGTAGGAGCTTCAATATATTGAAGCAATAAATTTGCAGCCATTTCTCCAAGCTTCTCTTTCGGGTGGTTAATACTAGGAACTCGGGTTGAATCATACAATTTGGTTACATTGGAATTATCAAAGCTTATAACAGTTAAATCTTCTGGAACAGAAATGTTTTTTGAAGCAAGATAAGGAACTACATGGCAAGAATAGTGTGAAAGAATAATTGTAATATTGTTTTAATGTTTACGGCAACAAGATATCAGAAAAGATGGTGTAATTAAACTTTGCGAAATGAAGTTTATAGACGAATCCTTTCTCAAACACATTCTAAAAAGAGAATGGAGATCAAAGTGTGGCGCACATCTTGCGAAAATCCTTTTCAAACAGGCTCTAAGGTAGTCAAAAGCAAAAAAATGTTATATACTTACGCTATAAGAATATGGAAACGGATAAGGACACAGGAGGTAACCATGGGCAGATATCTGAATCCGGGAATGGAGAGCTTTGAAAAAAGCGTAAATTCTGAAATCTACGTAGATAAAACTGGTTTGGTCGGATACACGAATCGGGTAATGAATACAGTGCAGGGATATGTCTGCGTCAGCCGCCCGCGGAGGTTTGGAAAATCCATGGCTGCGAATATGCTTACGGCATATTACAGCAGAGGCTGTGATTCCAGAGAAATATTTTCCAAATTTGAAATATCCGAGAGTCCTGATTTTGAAAAGTACAGAAATAAGTATAATACCATTTTTTTGAATATGCAGGAGTTTCTGAGTAGAAGCGATAGTGTTGAAGCATTGGTTGACCGGGTAAAAAAACTTGTTTTGCGGGATCTGAAGCGAGAATATCCGGATGTGGATTATTTTGACGATACGGATCTGGTGGAATCCATGCAGGATATTTATGAGACTGAGAAGTGTCCATTTGTTGTTATTATAGATGAGTGGGACTGTATTTTCAGGGAGTTTAGGCAGAATAAGGAAGCACAGGAGAAATACCTGGATTTCCTGAGAGACTTGCTGAAGGATAAGGCATGTATTCACTTAGCGTATATGACGGGTATTTTGCCAATAAAGAAATATGGAACCCATTCTGCATTAAATATGTTTGATGAATTTTCCATGATAAATCCAGGCCCTCTTGCACCGTATGTGGGTTTTACTGAGGTGGAAGTGGAATATCTGTGCCATAAATACAGGATGGATATGGAAGAAGTAAAAGCCTGGTATGATGGATATTCATTTTCTATGGCGGCATCTGTTTATAGTCCGCGTTCTGTTGTAAACAGTATGCTCTTCGGAAAAATAGAGAATTACTGGAATCAGACGGAAACATTCGAGGCCCTGCAGGTTTATATTGATATGAATTTTGATGGCCTGAAGGATGATGTTTTGAGCATGATTGCAGGGGAAAGGATTCCGGTTAATACGGGAAGCTTTACCAACGATATGACAACCTTCCGAACAGAGGATGATGTATTGACATTGTTGATTCATCTGGGGTATCTGGCTTATGATTCGGAGAATAAGGTGGTGAAGATTCCGAATAATGAAGTGCGAAATGAGTATGTTAACAGTGTAGCTGCATCGGACTGGGGCGAGGTATCAATTGCGCTGAAGCAATCTGCTGACACGTTAAATGCAATCTGGCAGAGACGGCCACAACAGGTTGCGGAAGGAATACAACTGGCTCATTTTGAAACGTCTCATATTCAGTATAATGATGAAAACGCCCTGAGTTATACGATTTCTCTTGCTTTATATGCTGCAAGGAATTTTTATACAATGCACAGGGAATTGGCTGGCGGAAAGGGATTTGCGGATATTGTATTTATTCCACGTAAGAAATTTCAGGATAAACCGGCACTTGTGGTAGAGCTGAAATGGGACAAGAGTGCAGATGGGGCAATCAGCCAGATTAAAAGAAAAGAATATTGCAGAAGTCTGGAAGAATATGCTGGAAATGCACTTCTGGTTGGAGTGAATTACAATAAGAAAACAAAATTACATGAATGTATGATTGAAGAGTATAAATTTTGAAATATAAGATATAAAAATGTATATTGATCGAGGCTGTCAGGAGTGTGAACGGACAGCCTCGATTGTTTGTGACTTTCTCGATGTTCAATTTTTTATCCAATTTTCATTTTGATAAAAATTAATTGAAATAAACTGTGTAAATTATTGCATAAAATGAATTTTAAGACTTTAATTTTGTAAAAAACATCCAAAAAAGATTGTAATGTAAAATGGCAAATGATATACTGTTGCTACATACAATAAGAAATACAACATAATAACAGGAAGAAAAATAGTTTGTATGAAAGTGAAGGAGGCGATTGTTTGGCTAGTATAAAAGAAGTAGCACAGAAGGCTGGAGTTGGTGTTGGTACGGTATCGAGGGTTTCAAATTCTACAGGGTATGTATCGGATGAGACACGAATTAAAGTAGAGACCGCAATGAAAGAATTAAATTATATTCCAAATGAACTTGCAAGAAATTTGTTAAGTAAGAAAAGTGGAATTGTCGCAATTATTATTCCCAAAATATCACATCCGTTTTTTGCAGAGGTAGTTTTATATGCTGAAGCAGAACTAATGAAAAAGGGATATAAGACAATGATCTGTAGTACCTACAGTGAGCAGAACTACGAAAAAGAATACATTAATATGTTGAACAGACATATTGTGGATGGGATCATAGCAGGAAGCCATATGCTGGATTTTGAGGAATATCAAGGTGTGCAGGGACCCATTGTTGCGTTGGATCGTTTTTTGGGTGAAAATATTCCTGTTGTTTCAACAAATCATAAGATTGGCGGAAAATTGGCGGCAGAGGAATTGGTTAGAAATAATTGTCGTTGTGTGTTACAGATTCAAGGCGCTCGAGTAGTTGATTCTCCGTCACATGAAAGGCATTATGAGTTTGAGCGATACATGAAAAAACGTGGTGTGACTGTTTATTCCCATGAAATGGACTGGAATGATTTTGATTATGGACAGTATGATGTAATGGCAGATATGCTTATGGATAAGTATCCGGATATTGATGGGATTTTTGCAGTGGATATGGTAGCAATTGCATGTATAAGACAGCTATTAAAACGCAAGAAAAAAGTTCCAAGAGATGTAAAGGTAGTAGCTTATGATGGAACTTATGTAGCGAAAGTTGGAGTTATGAACCTGACTGTTGTACAGCAGCCTATTGAGGAACTGGCAAAACGTGCAGTTAATATTTTGCTTAATATGATACAGGGGAAAAAATATCATAATAAAAAAGTGTTTTATGAGCCTACGTTACTTCTGGGAGATACGACAGATGATAAAGAATAAAACGTGGAAGAAAGTGTTACAATTTATCCTAATTGAATTTGTGCAAAATAAATAAAAAATATAAAAATGGAACGGATTCCATATAAAACTATTGACAAAAATAAGAGCAGAGTATATACTCGTAACCATAAAGGATGAGCGCACATCTAGGTAACTCGTATCAAATAATGTATTGGAACTATGGATTTCTGAAAGGAAATTCTTTTTAAAACACAAATGTGGAAACCTTTCCACATTGCGGTATGGAGGTTTTAGAATGAGAAAAATGATGAAAAAAGCGATTGCATTAGGTCTTATAGCAACAATGTCTATGTCAGCAGCTACTATTGTTCATGCAGAGGATGAAGTGACTCTTAGAGTATTAAACTGGGGAAATACTGATGAGGAAAAGATTGCAAATGATGCCATTGCTCGTTTTAATGAGGAAAATCCAAATGTAAAAGTGGAACAGACTTGTGTACCGGTTGAGTCATGGTCAGACTTTATTCAGAAATGGATTACCATGTGTACTTCTGGAGAAGCTCCGGATGTAATCAGCCTTGGTCTGGAAGCTGTTAATATGGCTGTAAGTAATGATTTACTGGTACCGCTTGATGACATCATTACAGATGATGAAGAACTTACGGCTAAGAAAGATCAGTATGCGCCATCTTTACTTGAAGGCTTTACTGTAAATGATTCTCTGTATGGTCTCCCGAACGGAACTCAGACAATGGTAGTTTATTATAATAAGCATATGTTTGATGAGGCTGGTTTAGAGTATCCACAGGATGGATGGATATGGGATCAGTTCAGAGAAACTGCTGAGAAGCTTACCAAGGATGGTGTTTACGGATTTTGTTTCCCATGTACTTACTTTCAGCTTACACCGTGGTGGTCAACCAACAATGCAGCATTAGTTGGTGAGGATGGTGAGACACCTACTGTTAACAGTGAAGGTATTGTGGAAGCAGTAGATTTCTTAAATGGTATGTATAAAGATGGTATTTGTCCAGAACCAATCAGCTCAGACGGATATACTATGTTTGCAAATAATCAGGTCGCTATGGTTGGTGCTGGCCGTTGGGTATTAAATACCTGGCAGGATGCAGGATTGACAAATGATGATTTTGATTGTGTTCAGTGGCCGGTAAAAGAGAAAGACGGTTCTGTATATGGAGGATCTGCATGGTGTATTGGTTCTACAACAGAGCATCAGGATCTTGCAATTGAGCTGTTAAAAGAAATGGTATCTGATGAAACATTAACAGCTGTTGCAGCAGGCGGACAGCAGGTACCGCCAACAGAAACATTGGCAACATCTACAGATGTTATGGGTACATGCCCTGACAATATTATGGGAATCTGGAAAGCTGTTACAATTGCAGATCCAATTGCAGCTCCAAGCTATTTCGGAGATCTTGAGCAGACTTTCTTACGTGAGCTGGAGGAAGTGTTCTCTGGTGCGAAAGAACCTCAGGCAGCAATGGATGATGCACAAGCACAGGTTCAGAGTGCAATTCAGTAAAAGAATATGGTCAGGAGGGATTTGCCCTCCTGGCACATTATAAGACCGTTTTATCCGTAAAGGAGGAAAGAATCGGTGAATAAGAAGAAAAACAGACATAAATGGGATAAAAAAGAGTTAAAAGCAGCATATCTTTTTACACTTCCGTCATTTATTGGCTTTATGTGTTTTGTGCTTATTCCTATTATATGGGTAATTGTAATTTCGTTTCACAAATATAACGTGTTTACCGGTGCCAGTACTTTTGTAGGGATGGAAAACTATAAAAAAATATTTACAGATGTCAGATCTTTAACTGCTCTGAAAAATACTTTATGGTACACCATATGTTGTTCACTGGGAAATACAGCAATAGGACTTATTCTTGCTGTGCTGGTTGATAATATTCTGCCAAAAAAAATAACCGTATTTTTTAGATCTGTTTATTTCTTTCCATCATTAGTAGCACTAACGTTTGTGGCAATCATATGGCAGGCCTTTTTTCAGACAGATGCAGGGGTTATCAACTATTATCTGGGACAACTTGGAATCGCTAAAATTGGATAGTTGAATGATCAGGCTTATTCTAAACTTTCTGTTTTGATTCTGGATATCTGGAAAAACTCTGGCATGTCAATGCTTTTGATATTAGCAGGATTACAGAATGTAGACCAGGGACTTTTGGAGGCTGCCAGCATTGATGGTGCGAATGTAGTACAGCGCTTTTTCAAGATAATTATTCCGGTAGCATCACCACAGATATTTTTTGTTCTTGTTATGAATGTAACAGGCGCACTGAGAATATATGAATCTATTTATGTATTGACGAACGGAGGACCGGGAGATTCATCAAGAAGTTTGGTTATGCTGATTGCTGAAAAGGGATTTACATCGTTTGATTATGGAACGGCGTCGGCACTATCAATTATGCTTTTGATTCTTATTGGTATTGTAACGGTATTTCAATTTGTAGGAAGCAGGTGGTGGGTACATTATGAATAAGAAAATACATTTATTTGGAAAGACAATAAAAGTAAGCCATATCCTGCTGACTATTATCATGTTTGGCATAGCATTTTTGATGATTGCCCCATTTCTTTGGGTGCTTTCAGCATCATTCAGAACATATAGTGAAGCAACTTCATTACCGCCTAAATGGCTGCCTCCATTTTTTACAGAAATGAGATTAGGATATTTTAAAAAATTATTTTCAAATACTATTCCGTTTTTTGTATTTATGAAGAACAGCTTAAAGATAAGTGTGATTATTACACTTGGCATGAGTTTGCATGGTGCTATTGCAGGATATGCATATGCAAAGTTTGATTTTCCAGGAAAAAATATTATGTTTGCATTGCTGATGGTTGCAATGATGGTTCCGATTCAGGTTACGATTGTAGCATTGTATAAGATCATGACGATGCTGGGAGTGATTAACACATCCTGGGCAGTTACGCTTCCATCAATTTTCGGTGCAAGTTGTCCCGGTCTGGCAGGTGCATTTGGTGTATTTATGATGAGACAGTTCTTTATGGGAGTTCCTAAAGAATTGAATGAAGCAGCTGCAATTGATGGCGCGGGACCGATAAGAACATTTATTTCGATTATGCTGCCAATGGCGAAATCAACATTGGCATCGTTAGCAATTATTGTGTTTACATATTCTTGGAACGATTATTTTACAACATTTATTATGATCAATGATACGGAGAAACTTACACTTCCAGTCGGAATTTTGTCAATAAAACAGCCGTTCTCAACAGGAGACAATGTAGTATTTGCAGCAGTAGTTCTTGCTATTCTGCCAGTTCTTATTGTATTTCTGATTGGACAGAAATGGATTGTCAAGAGTATGACCCATGTAGGAGTGAAGGGATAATAAATAATATATCAGGAGGTTAATGACATGAACAAAGATTTATTACATTCCAAGGTTGAGCTGTTTGAAACAGGTGGAGAGATTTCTTATCAGGGAGATGCAAACGTGGCAAAATTTCTTCTTGGTGGAATCGGAACAGGAAACATTGCAGTAGGTGCAAGAGGACAGTTATTAGATTGGGAAATTTTTAACTGGCCTGGAAAAGGACAGTTTGTACCATTTTCTTTCTTTGCGATCCGCACAAAGGAAGAGGGAGAAGAACCAGTAAGTAGAATTCTTGAATCAAAAATTAAACCCCCATTTTATAAATCCCATGGATTTCTGAATGGTGAGTTAGCAGGAATTCCAAGATTTGAAAAATCCAAAATGGTCGGAAAGCAGCCATTTGTTTATGTAGATTTGGAAGACAGTAAAGTTCCGGTTAAGGTTCGTATGGAAGCGTATACACCTTTTATTCCGCTGGATGCAGACAATTCTGGTATTCCAACAGCAATTATTAAATATAAAGTGTCTAACCCGACAAATAAACCTATTGATGTGTCTGTTGTTGGTACAATGGCGAATGTAGTTGGTTTTGATGGATATGATGTTTTCAATAATGTTAAACTGGTAGATCAGGTTGAAAATGAATATCGTGAAGAAGCTGGATTAAAAGGCTGGTATTATAAAGCAAAAAATCTTACAGAGAAAGATATGAAATTTGGTTCCATGTCAATTGCAACTACAAATGAAAATGGAATCAGCAGAAAGAAATGGCTTCATGGTCAGTGGACTGATAACGCACAGGATTTCTGGGATGATTTTGTTGAAGATGGAAAATTAACAGAAGAAGAGGAAATTGAAGCAAAAGGATGTGACCTTCTTGCTCATTATGACTTCAGCTTCTTAAACCTGAAGGAGAGAATCAGTTCTATCTGCTGTTCTGAAACAATCAAGCCAAACGAGGAAAAAGAATTTGAATTTTTAATTTCCTGGTATTTCCCGAATCGTCCTAAGGGCTGGATTGAGTATGATGCTGATTTAGAGCGCTACAGAAATGGTGGTTATGACATTATCCGTAACTATTATGCTACTTTATTTAAGGATGCATGGGATGTAAGTAAATATGTAGTAGACAAGAAAGACTATCTTGAAGGAAAATCCAAAGATTTTGAGAATGCATTATTTAACACATCACTTCCTGCATATGTTATTGATGCAGTTGCCTCAAATATTATGTCAATGAAGAGCCATTGCTGCTTCCGTATTGAAAATGGCAATTTCCTTGGATGGGAAGGTATTCGCGATTACGTTGGATGCGGACAGGGAAATGTTAACCATGTATGGAACTATGCAACTGCTGTTGCAAATCTGTTCCCAGAACTTGAAATTACAATGCGTAATGTAGAGTTTAACGTAGAACTGGATGATGATGGATGCATGCCTTTCCGTGCAAGAAAATGTCTGGGAGAAAGCAGATGGGATATGATTCCAGCCTGCGATGGAGAATTTGGTTCTATTCTCAGAATTTACAGAGAGTGGAAATACACTGGTGATGATGAATTCCTTAAAGGCATCTGGGACAATATGATGAAAGCGCTGGAATTCTCTATTAAAGAGTGGGACACAGATGGAGACGGTGTTCTGGATGGAAAAATGCATGTCACATATGACATTGAGTTCTATGGTCCAAATACAATGACAAACACCATTTATCTGGGTGCCATCAAGGGTGTTGTAGAAATGGCAGAACATCTTGGTAAACAGGATATTGCAGATAAATATCGTGCTTTGTATGAAAAGGCTTCTGTATTAGTTGACGAGAAGTTGTTTAACGGTGAATATTATATTCAGGAACTTGAAGACGTAGACGCATATCGCTATCAGTATGGTATTGGTTGTCTTACAGATCAGCTCCTTGGTCAGTTCATGGCTCAGGCAGCAGGACTTGGCTATGTGCTTCCAAAGGCTCATGTAAAGAAGGCTTTGCAGTCTATTTATAAATATAATTTCAAGGAATGCATGGATGATGTTCCTAATGTACAGAGAACATATGCGTTGAATGACGAGGCAGGACTGGTTCTCTGCTCATGGCCGAAAGGTGGAAGACCGAGATTCCCATTTGCATATTGCGATGAGGTATGGACTGGAGTTGAATATCAGGTTGCTGTAACTATGATTAAAGAAGGTATGATTGAAGAGGCTTTTACAATTATCAAGGCTATCAGAGATCGTTATGACGGTTATAAGAGATGCCCATGGAGTGAGACAGAAGCAGGTCATCATTATATCAGACCAATGTCCAGTTATTCCCTGATTCCAACACTGGCAGGCTATAGCTGTGATATGGTAAATAAGACAATGTCATTTGCACCTGTAATTAATGAAAAGGATTATACAACATTCTGGATCAATGGAAAAGGCTGGGGAACTTATCATCAGACAATTGACGATAAGGGAGAAGTCAAGAAAGAAGTAACCGTATTATATGGAAATATTGATGATGTAAAGGTAGAATAATTATGGAGCAGGCTCTTGAAAGAGCCCTTAAAAGATCAGAAACTGAAGGGAAATGGCGGCAAAGATATCATTTTACGCCGCCGGTTTCCTGGATGAATGATCCCAATGGGCTAGTATATTATAAAGGACTTTATCATCTTTTTTACCAGTATAATCCTAAGAGCTGCAAATGGGATTCGATGCATTGGGGACATGCTGTCAGTGAGGATATGATTCACTGGAAGGATATGCCGGTTGCATTAAAGCCGGATCAAGAGTATGACTGCCATCCAGAAGGTGGTTGCTTCTCTGGAAGCGCTGTAGAGAAAGATGGTGTCTTATTCCTTTTTTACACGGCAACAACGCAAATTGACGGAGTTGTACATCAGACACAGTGCATTGCAACGTCGAAGGACGGCATGACTTTTGAAAAATACCCAAATAATCCAGTGATCAAAGAACCACCGCAGGGATTTTCCAATGATTTTCGTGATCCGAAGGTGTTTAAACACAATGGAAAATGGTATATGGTTGTTGGTGGCTGCATAGGAAGCGCTACTTTTGATGGAGATGGCCGTATTTGCCTGTATGAATCGGATGATCTTTATAATTGGAAGTACAAGGGAAATGTGTTGGAGTCCAATGGTAAACTGGGAACTATGATGGAATGTCCGGATATGTTTGAACTGAATGGAAAATGGGTAGTTACATGTTCCCCTATGAATCATCCTGATTATAATAAATCTCTTTATTGTGTAGGAACAATGGATTTTGAAAATTGTATTTACACAATTGAAAAAATGGGTAATATGGATGTGGGATTTGATTATTATGCTCCACAGTCATTTACAGACAAAGAAGGAAACAGAGTGTTGATTGCATGGCAGAATGGATGGCTGTGGATGCCCTGGTGTATAGACTGGGGTCCAACCAGTCTGGAAAATTGGAGAGGCTGTCTGAGTGTACCGCGTAAAGTACAATTGGATAGTGAAAACAACTTGTGTATGTATCCGGTAAAGGAAGTTGAATCTCTGATTTCGCAGACTGTTACCTATACAGACATGGAAATTGGTGAAAAAGCAATCAAGTTATATGATGATCCAAACAGAAGTAATCGTATAATTTTGAAATTAGATATTACTAAGATTGAATCAAGAAATCTGGAGATTTGTGTCCTTGGAAAAGAATCCAGTTATACGGCAATTCAGATTGATTTTCTGTCTAAGATTATTACTCTGGATAAGAGCTACGGAGACCACTATGAAGGTGGCAGAATGAACTGTCCATTTGAGCTGCATGATAATTATCTGGAACTTTGCATTTTGGTTGATCACAGCAGTGTTGAGGTGTATGTAAATCATGGAGAAAAGTGCATTACAACAAACGTGTATCCGGAAGAAAACCAAACAGAGTGCTGGATCCGCACACCGTATAAAAAAGCAGTAGTGGATTATGTGCAGATAGATTTTCTTACTTCATCATGGGAAGTGTAAGAAGTCTGTAAAGTTATAAGGTACTGGCTGCTTGTTTCATTCGAATAAAATATGTGGGGAATCAAAAAATGGACAACGTTTACAGAAGAGATCATGAAATGCCGTACATTGCCGATGACGCAGTTACATCACAGCAGAAAGAAACCAAAAAAGCCATCAGGGAGTATAATGAGACAATGCCTTTTGAATTGGAAAAAGGTATGGAATGTCTGGAACGTGCAGGAATCAAACATAAGGAAAATGTATATTTTGAGCCGCCGTTTTACTGCGAATACGGAAACCATATTGAAGTTGGGGAGAATTTTTATGCCAATACTCACTGTGTAATGCTGGATGTGGGAAAAATTACTATCGGAAACAACGTATTGTTTGGACCAAATGTAGGTATTTACACAGCTGGACATCCTATTCATCCGGAGAGTCGGAATTCAGCATTTGAGTATGGAATTTCTATCGCCATCGGGGATAATGTGTGGATTGGCGGAAGCTGCTGTGTCCTTCCAGGAGTAAAGATTGGAAACAACGTTGTGATTGGTGCGGGAAGCGTGGTTACAAAGGATATTCCAGACAACGTATGTGCCGCTGGAAATCCTTGCCGCGTGATTCGTGAGATTACTGATGCGGACAGGCCATATTATTTTAAAGACTGTAAATTCGATGAGGAAGCATGGACAAAAATAAATGAGAAATAAAAGAGCTCCGGTATTTACCAGAAAGCTTATAAGTCTGGTAATGCCCATAGCATTCCAACAGTTTATGCTAGCCCTTGTCAGTGCGTCTGATGCTTGGCGTAATTTCTTAGGATTCACTGTCAGCGGTATCTCTGGCAGGACAGGTTACTTTTATTCACAGCCTGCTTCTAGAAGCTATGACTATTGGTCTTTCTCTTATAGCTGTCCAGTACTGGGGCAAGGGAGATATTCTGGCAGTAGAGAGGATATTCGCCTTTGTGACGAAAGTTACAACTGTGATATCACTAATCTTTACCTTATCTGCACTGCTGCTTTCGGGAATGCTGATGAGAATTTTTACAAATGACCTGGTCTTGATCTGGAGAGGTTCCCTGTATCTTAGGGTGATTGCTGCATTTGTACTGAAACTTCCGGTGCTTGCAGTTTACTTTATCATCAGTCTGGATGAAATTGTAAAGATCCCGGTTGTGTACCTAAATTATAAGAAATATAGATGGGGGAAAGATCTGACAGTCAAAAGTGAATAAATGTATAAACAGCAGAGCGGTATATTCTGAGATTACAGGTAATATACAGCTCTGTTGTTTTATATGAAAATAAATTTCCAGGAGCGTCCTGTATACTTTAAAGAGTAAAAGGAATTGACCAAAAAGAATACCTCAAGTAAATTTAGATTATTACTGACCGGGCAGTTAGTAAAAATCTAAAGTACAAGAGGTATCTTAAATGAATGTTAAAGCAAATAAGACAAAAAAGCAAGCAAATGTAGAAAATCAGGCAGTGAAACTCATTATATAAGGGCAATCGACATCCGAGGAAGGGAATTAAGCAGAAAAGCATTTGAATTCAGTGACATGGCAGAGGGCTTTGAAGCAGCTAAAGCATGAATGCTGGAGCTTGCAGTACAGAATAGAAAAAGCCAGATTGTCCTGGGGCTTGAAACGACTGGCCACTACTGGTTTACACTGGCTACATGGCTGATCACAGCTGGGATCTTCCTACCCTACCATGGTTTTTTCAATATTATTTACAGAAAAAGTCGTTGGCTTTAGAAGCTGGCGGCTTTTTTTGCGTAAATAGTGCAAAACCTTTCCTCTTTCTTGTTCTGAAAATAAATTCATGCTATGATAAAAATTAAAAAAGGGCTGAACATAGACAAAAAGGTTCCTTTCTCCAAATTTTGCATAACCGTAATGGAAAGTAGGAGACGTTCAAACGGACCTGTGAAGGTTGTTTTTTTGCGGGAAAATAAGGAGAATATAGAGTATGTATATTGCAATTGATGGAAGTGGAACGAAGACAGAATATTAGCTTCTGGATCGCAACAGAACTATTAGCGGAAGAAGGATGTATTGTTGAGACTGCAAATGATGGAGTTGCATGTGTTGATATGATTGAAAAGGCAGACGCTGATTATTACAAGATGATTCTTATGGATATTCAGATGCCGGTTATGAATGGTCTGGATGTAGCAGCTATCCGAAATCTGGATCGAAAAGACGCAGAGTTTGTTCCGATCATTGCCATGTCTGCAAATGCTTTTGCAGAAGATATTATCAACTGTAAGCTGGCAGGAATGAATATGCATCTGTCGAAGCTCCTGGATGAAACAAAATGATCACTGCGCTGAAGTAGTGTTTGGCAGATAACAAAATCATAAAACTGCGGGATGATTTATAGAATAAAAGGAAAGCCGTCCAGGTTTTTGTGAACATATACACAAAGCCTGGACGGCTTTTCTTTACAGTGAACACAGATTGAACGCAGATAAGCATTCCTCCGCTTCAAGTGCGCGGAGTACTAAGTGGCGAGTGAGGGGAAATCATTCTTCAATGATATCTCTGAAGGAGGTAGCCAGTACACGGGGGGAGTGCATTTTCTTTTGCTTTCTCAAGAGAAATATTCAGAAATTCCTGTAAATTCATAAAATGATTTGTGCTCTTTGCGGGATCATACCATGTGTATGCTTTGCAGAGGTTCTTCAATGGATATGGTCAAAATATATAGGAAACTAATTTTTTGACACATTTTCATAATAAAAATGACTATCGAAACAACGGTGGAAATGATAAATTATAGTCAAATAAAACAAACGTGATTCTTAAATGAAAGGAGAATTAAAACATGAAAAAGAAAATAGTATGCATCTTAATGGCAGGCGTTATGGCCTCACTTGTACCGGCACAGATGGTCTTCGCAGAGGGCGACAGCGGAGAGAAAACAGTTGTAAAATTCCAGACCTGGAACCCTGGTACGGAAGAATATGTGGGAGAGATGATCGATAAATTTGAAGAAGAGCATCCGGATATTGAAGTACAGCATATTTATATGCCATATACAGATCATGTGGAGAAATTAAAGGTTGATCTCTCTGCAGGAGACGCAGCAGATGTATTTGGAGTTCAGACAGGAGCGATGTATAAAGAATTCCGTGACTTTGAAGAAGATCTCACTCCATATCTGGTAAAAGAATATGGCGATGACTGGGCTTCCAATTATAACGAATACGCAATGTCTCTTCTTAAAGGTGATGACGGCGAGTATTATGCAGTTCCTCTGGGACTCAGCTATGCAGGATATGTATGGGCAAACATGAAATACTTTGATAAATATGATCTGGAGCTTCCGACCAATTATGATGAGCTGAAAGCGGTTTGCCAGACATTCCGTGACAATGGAGAATATCCTCTGGTAATCGGAGCAAAAGATTCCTGGATCAACATTGATACCTGGATGAATATTGCGGCTGATATTAATACTGAGAAGCTGTATTCCGCAATTGAAGGCGAGACTCCATTTACAGATGAAGACCTTGTTCAGTCCTTCCAGATCTGGCAGAACTGTTTCACAGACGGTGTTTTCCAGGATGGAGCACTTGGAGTTGGAATGTACACAGATTCCACAGATATGTATCAGAAAGAGGGATCTGTTCCGATGATCCTGAATGGTTCCTGGTCACTTGGTGCTTATATGGACAGCGATGAGCAGAGCCAGGAGGTTTACAATGGCGAGGGCGCAAACCATAAGATTTTCCTGATGGATTGGAATAACGATGGCAAGATTGCTCCGGTTGAAGAAGCTGTTGACGTATCCCTTGCAATTAATAATCAGTCCAAGGTAAAAGATGCAGCATGGACATTTGTTGACTGGATGCTTCACGAAGGTGCTGATTTCCTGATCAATGGTCATTTACAGTACATGCCGGCCCGTAATGACATGGAACTTAATGTAGAAGGTCTGAACGAGAACGGTGCTGAAAATCTTGAATACTGTGTAGAGCAGGGTAAAGACAATGTAGGCGGCTACAGAGAGATGGCTTATGCAGAGCTGAAAGAAACCATCATCAATGAGCTTACAGAACTTGCTCTGGGAGATGTTACACCAGAAGAGGCAGCAGAGACAATTGAAGCAGCTTCCCAGGCACAGGAGAGATAGTTATTAAGTATTATAAGGCTGCCCTCACTTTGGGCAGCCTTTAAAAAAAGGAGGAAAATTATGGCTTCAGCTAGAAGAAGGAAGGATTGCTTTACCAGCTTCCTGTTCGTACTTCCCCTTTTGACACTGTTCCTTGTGTTTTTCGCTTATCCCATAATTTATAACATTGTGATCAGTTTTTATGACTGGAACGGGATCAGTGTGGAAAAAGTTTTCGTAGGTTTCGCAAACTACAAAAAACTCTGGGCAGATTCCGTAATGCAGAAAACATTTCGAAACTTTGTCATTATTGCAATATCTACTACGGTTATTCAGTCAGCACTTGGACTTATGCTGGCATCCTTTTTTATCAGAAAAATAAAATTTTCCGGATTATATAAGATCCTTTTTTATCTTCCTGCAATCTGTACCTCTACAATTGTCGGTACTGTTTTTTCAAAAATTTTCGAAACAAACCGTGGTTATCTGAATGTGATCCTGCGAGCGCTTCATCTGGATTTCCTTTGTCAGCAGTGGCTTGCAACGCCAAAAACTGCACTTGCCTGTCTTTTATTTGTAAATATCTGGCAGTGGACCGGTTATAGTATGCTGATGTACTACACAAATATGCTGAATATTCCCCAGGATCTTTATGAGTCAGCAACCATCGACGGAGCAGGAAGCTTTAAACAGTTTATCTACATAACCTTTCCGCTTCTTCGCGGTACTCATATTACCCTGATCATTCTGGATATTCTGGGTGCTCTGAAGTTTTTCGATCTTTCTTATGTATTGACAGATGGCGGTCCGGCTCATGCTACTGAGACCTTTTCCACATATATATACACGAAATCCTTTAGCACCTTCCAGCAGGGACAGGCATCTACCATTGTTGTATATATGTTCCTGATCGCCATGGTGCTGACGGTTATTCAGCTGAAGATTTATTACAAAAAAGACAAGAAGGAGATGAGCTAGCTGATGAAAAATTCATTACCATATAAAATCATCACTCAGGCTATCTGCGTGGTTCTGCTGGTCATCCTGGTCTTTCCACTGTATCTGATGCTGGAAAAATCACTGGCTGTAAGTGGCTTTGGAAACTACGCAAAGGTGTTTGAATATTTCAACTTGATTCCCAATGTTATTACCAGTATCATTGTGGTAGGAGGAACTCTTGTTGTTGTTTCCATTGTAGTTTCCATGGCGTCATATGCTTTTTCCAAGCTGGAATTTCCGCATAAGCAGGCTGTTTATTACCTGCTTCTTACCGGCATGATGATTCCCACTTCAGCACTGATTTTTCCACTTTATCAGATCGTAAGAGGGCTTCATCTGAACAATACGGGATGGTCACTGGTATTTCCATATGCTACAGCAAGTGCCTGTTTTAACCTGATGGTGCTGACAAACTACTACAATGCGCTGCCGGATGAACTGATCGATGCGGCAAAAATCGATGGCGCAAATAAATGGACTACATTTATACAGATCATGCTTCCAATTGCAAAACCAGGTCTTGTTTTTGTACTGATCCAGACCTTTTTATCTGCATGGAATGAGCTTCAGATGGCGATCATTTTTATTAATGATACCTCGAAGCAGCCTCTTTCTGTTGTACCGCTGCGATTTGCGCAGACAACTACAGGTTCCGGATTTACTATTAATAATTTATTTGCAGCTTGTATCATCTGTCTTCTGCCAATCGCAGTATTCTATATTTTTGCATCCAGACAGCTGATGGCAGGTCTTACTGCAGGAGCTGTAAAAGGTTAAGCAAAAGGACGGCCTGTTTTATGAAAAAGAATTCTTTGCGCAAAAAGCCCAGTATTGTCAAGCGAATTAGTATTACGAATATCGGGATCTTTATCATTGCCTGTATTTTAGGCATTGTGGCAACTTTAAAGCTGAATGTGGAGTACCATATTGACCGGGATGCGCAGATGATGAAGGTTTACATTTCCAATACCTTAAGTTCGGTTGATAATACATTGAAGGATATGGGAAGGGTTTCGCTGATTGCGTTTTCTGACCAGACGGTGCAGGATATTCTGAAAGGTACCGATTATTCCTTTGATGAGAAAAGGGAAAACGAAAAGTATCTTACCAAGCTTTATTCTTCCATGATTTCAATCAGGGATGATGTGCGGGGAATTTACATTTTTAATAATGAGGATATGGTGTTTTACAGTGATACCTGGGATCCGTTTCTTGGATTTGACTGGAATGTGGAATCTTTTTTCCAGAATGTAAAGGTTAATTCTAATCTTTCCACGAATATTTCCGGGTGCCACATGTATTTGGATGATCTGCCGGAGGGGTTTAAGTATACGCAGACTTATGAGAAAAATATTTTCCTGGATAATAATATTTATCTGGTCCGTCCTATCCGCAGTTTTTCCCCCTTTGAGGTAATCGGTTATATTGCACTGCGAACCCCTATCCTTACTTTGCAGAAAATATGCAGCAATTATCTGGAGGATAATATTTCCTATATTGTTGCTGACGAAAATAACAATATTGCATGCAGTTCCAATGAGAGGATCATCAGCCAAAATCTGAAGGATGTCTATCCAGAGCTACTGGATCATATGAATGGCGCAAAAGGATCTTTTAGTCTGACATTAAATCAGGAAAAATATCTCTGTGCGTATCAGCGTTCCGATTACAGCAACATGCTTCTGATCACTCTGAAAACATATGAATCCATTTATGATGAATTAAATATTCTGGTGATAACCTGTATTATAATCACTGCGATAAGTGCACTTGTTGTATTGTTCTGTGTATATGGTTTTACCAGGAAAAATCTGAAAAGACTTACGGATTTTTCCCTTGATATCCAGAATTTCCAGCCAGGAGATCTTACCAGGCAGTATGATGTGGGGTATATGGATGAGGTTGGCGTATTGAAGGATTCCTTTAACAAAATGATCCGCCGTCTCAATGATCTGGTTATTTCGGAATATCAGGCAAGGGATCAGCTTCAGAAGGCTGAAATTTCCGAACAGAAAATGGCTATGCTGTATCTGAAACAGCAGATCAATCCTCATTTTCTTTACAACACGCTGGATATGATCCGGTTGAAGGCGGCGATCAATAAGGATACGGAAGTATCACAGATGCTGATGAAGCTGGTCAGCTTTTACCGCTTGAGCACCAAGGTGCATGATTCTATGGTGACGGTCAGAAAAGAAGTGGATATGCTGGATGCGTATATGAGTCTGATGTGTTATCGGTACCCTGAGATCAGGTATCACTCGGATATTATGCCGGAAGCAATGGATATGGAAATTCCCAATTTTATTTTGCAGCCATTGCTGGAAAACAGTCTGATGCATGGTTTGAAGGACAGACGGTATCAGGGCTCGGTTACGCTGAGAATCTGTGTAAATGAACAGGATAACAGCGAATTGGATATCTGGCTTTCTGATGATGGAATCGGAATTCCGGATGACAAAATGGAAGAATTAAATGCGTATAATGCAAAAGACAGTGAAGCTCTTTACCGGGTGCAGACCCAAAGTCAGGGAGACCGCACACATCTGGGCGTGATCAACGTGATCAGCAGACTGAAGCTTTATTATCAGGAAAATGCAGAGGTCATTTATACGCGAAATAAAACCGGAGGAACTACTGTAAAAATAAAAATTAAGACAGCGAGTGAAAGACATGAATAATTGCAGAGTACTTTTAGCGGATGATGAGGCTGCTATTCTGGAAGGCTATAAATTGCTTTTTGATTGGGAAAAATATCAGTGTGAGATTGCAGGGACGGCTATGGATGGTCAGGAGGCTGTGGAGAAAGCGCGTGAACTGAAGCCGGATATTGTGATCATGGATATCAATCTTCCCAAGCTGAATGGCCTTGAGGCAATACGCGCTATTCAGGATACGGCTCCGGGGGATTATCCGATTTATATGATCGTGGTTACCGGATATGATGAGTTTTCCTATTGTCAGGAGGCTTTAAGGCTCCGTGTCTCGGACTTTCTTCTGAAACCTATTGATTTCGATGTTTTCGGGGAAGTTATTCAGGGAATTGTCCAGAAAATAATGGAGAATCCAAACCGGCAGCCTGTATTATCTGAAACGTTGAAAAAAATAGTCGGTTATATCAATGAAAATCTCGAGAATGAGGATATGCGGCTGACTCTGCTTGCAGAAAATATGAATATGAATCCCAATTATATCAGCCAGCTGTTTAAAAAGGAGCTGGGATGTGGATATCATGCGTATTTGAACCAGGCACGTGTGGAAAAAGCTAAAATTTATCTGAGACAAACCAACGAGCCAATCACAGCTGTGGCAGAGAAAGTTGGTTTTAGTGATTATCGTATTTTTACGAAAATATTTAAGGGAATTGTAGGAGAAACGCCTTCACAGTTCCGAAAATAAACATATGGGAGGTAAAATTATGGTTTTAAAATTAAACGAGTTCCGTGACAAGCTGGCAGGATGCTGGGCTGGAAAAAATGTAGGCGGTGTTCTTGGTGCACCTTTTGAGTGTAAGAGAATGGTTCCTGATGTGGATTTCTATATCCAGGATCTTTCCATGGGACCACCTGCAAATGATGATCTGGATCTTCAGATCGTATGGCTGGCAGCTGTGGAGCGCTATGGAAGAAACGTGAATGCCTCCATTCTTGGCGATTACTGGCTTTCCTATGTGATCCCAAACTGGGTTGAGTACGGAACCGGAAAAGCAAATCTGAAAGCCGGAATTGTTCCGCCTATGTGTGGTGATGTGGACAATACTTATAAGAACAGTAATGGCTGTTGGATCCGTTCTGAACTTTGGGCGTGTCTGGCACCGGGACATCCGGAAATTGCAACCAGATATGCATTTGAGGATGCAATTGTCGATCATGCAAACGAGGGAATGTATGGTGAAATTTTCACAGCTGCGCTTCAGAGTGCTGCGTTTGCAGAAAGTGACCGTGAGAAACTGATTGATATCGGACTTTCCTATATTCCGGAGGACTGCGCTGTTGCAAGAGCAATCCGTAAAACCGTAGAATGCTATCATAATGGCATTGATTATCTGGAAGCAAGAAAAATTGTGCACAATACTGCGCCGGGAACCTTTGGTATCCAGGAATACAAGCTGAGTGAGATTCCAAAGGAAAACAATGAGGGAATGGAGATTGGAGAGCCTGGCTTTGATGCACCAGAAAACGTTGCCTTTGTAGTACTTGGTCTTCTTTACGGAGAAGGTGATTTCGGAAAGAGTCTTATTATCGCCAATAACTGTGGTGAAGATACAGACTGTACCTGCGCAACTCTTGGCGCGCTTCTGGGTATTATTTATGGTGCTTCCGGACTTCCGGAGAAATGGACAAAACCACTTGATGACAAAATTGTAACCATGTGTATTGATAAAACAAGTCATGGAATCTGGGTTCCAGATACGGCGACAGAATTGGCAGAGCGTATTCTTCGTGTAGTTCCGGGCTTCCTGGGACAGGATCTCTGCGATGCTTTTGCAGAGGGCGGAATGACTATTGAGTGCCTGGAAAAAGATGCTCTGTTCTGCAATAAGACAACAGATTATCTGCCATTGATCAATGGAAACGGAAAATCAGAGGAATTGCCGATCCGTGATCTGTGTGCTCTTTCTTCCTATGTGGCAAGATATCAGTTCCCCGCATTTAGTGTTATGGTGGATTATGAGGACTCTGTTTTCTTTACACCTGGCGAGAACAGAAAGTTTAAGGTTAAGGTTGTAAATTCCAATACCATGAGAGAGCAGCAGTGGGTAAAAATCAGGCTGTATCTTCCGGAAGGAGTTACTGCTGTGGGTGCATCTACAGCGGAGCTGCCATTGAATAACCTGTACCTTTCCTGTGCGGAAAAAGAATTTGAAATCAGTACAGAGGGCTTTAGTGACAGCCGGCTGGAGCTGATCGTGGATGTTTCCCTTACAGGAAGACATTCAAACGGACCTGTGAAGGTTGTTCTTTTTGCAGGAAAATAAGGAGAATATAGAGTATGTATATTGCAATTGACGGAGGTGGAACGAAGACAGAATATCTGCTTCTGGATAAGCATTTCCAGGTAGTGGATCACTATCTGGGCGGCTGTCTGAACCATGATCTTCTGGGAAATGGATGGGCAGATGTTTCGTTGGCTTTAAAAGCTTCCATAGATGTTTTGCTGGAGCGTAATGGTCTGACTGTTTCGGATATTGAGGCAGCAGCGGCTGGTATTTCCGGGCTGGATACTGCCGGGGATCAGCAGCAGGCTGATGCGTGCTTCTCTTCAGCTGGCATTTCCCGTTTTCTTGCAATTAATGATGGCTATCTCCCCATTGCAGCCGAGAACCCGGCTGCGTGGGGAGTTTCTCTTAATTGCGGAACCGGAATGTGCTGTGCGGCAATTGATCCTTCAGGTAACCGGATCAAACTGGCAGGAATGGATGAATGGTCAGGGGACGCAGGAGGCGGAAACTGGATTGTGATGCAGATGTATCGCAAGGTTTACGAAAACCTGATTTTAAAGGATGTTAATACGCCGTTGGTAATGGAATATGTGAAAGCAATGAATCTTGGCAGTAAGGTCGATTTTATAAATTCATGGTCAGATTTGAAAGAAGGGGAGAATGCAGAATGTAAAGCTTTGCATCGTAAGATCATCTGGCTTTTTTTTGAACTTCTCGAGCGCTCTAATCCAGAGGCGCAGGCGCTTGCAGATCAGATGATAAAGTGCGCGGCATACTCCATCGATGCCGCAGTACGGGAACTTCATTTTTCCGGTGAGAAAATTCCGGTATATCTTTCCGGCTCCATTTTGACCAAGGCTGCTTCCTCGGGGTATCTGTCGATGCTGAAGAAAGCTCTTTCCTGCATCTGTCAGGGGAAACTGGAGGTGCATATGTGCACGAAAAGACCTGTGGAAGGGGCAGTGCAGTTGCTGAAGGGATAAGAAAAAGGACAATAATATTATTATCCCAACACATTTGATTATCTCCCAAAAAGATGCTATTATTGGGAGAAAGTAAAGAAGTTTGGGAGAATGGAGTTGGAAATATATTATGAAGTTTTGCAAAATGCTGATCAAAACTGACAAGAATAGTATTAGCTGAAAAAACTGGTTGATGAGGGTGCTATGATTATACAGCAGGACATACTGGCGTTTTTGTGGAATATGGGGGAAGTTCAGATTGATGAATTTGAAGTCTTTGAGGGAAAAGAACAAAATAAAATAGAAAAACCATAGCACAGAGTGAGAATATTACAGACAGGAGCAAATGATGAATATATTTCAAGATATTTTACCATATGGCGTATTCGGAAAATCGAGAGCAATTAATGCAGAAAATCCCACAGGCGAAAAGGGAAAAGGAGGAATGGCTTCCAGTAATCTTGGAAAGGGAAGAAAGGGAAGTCCATGTCTTAAAAACATAGAACCTGGAAGTACTACTGTACTTGCGGATATTTCAGGATGTGGAGTAATTAATCACATTTGGATTACTGTGGATAATAAAACAACTGATGGAGACTGCTTTGTACTGAGGGATCTTATTTTGCGCATGTTTTGGGACGATGCCAAAAGTCCGGCAGTAGAAGTACCACTGGGTGATTTTTTCTGCTGTGGGTTCGGAAAAGAATGTTATATTAATTCCTACCCAATAGTAGTTGCACCATCAAGAGGCTTGAATTCTTATTTTTCAATGCCATTTAGGAAAAAAGCCAGAATTGAGCTGGTTAGTCAACATAAAAATGTAATCCCTGCGTTTTTCTATCAGATTGATTACTGTCTTTATGATACATTGCCAGATACCATGTTATATTTTTTCGCAAAATGGAACAGAGAGTCTGTAACTGTTAAAAAGAAAGATTATACGATTTTGGATAATGTATATGGAAAGGGAATTTATGTAGGAACCTATCTGGCACTACAGACCTTGGAAAGATATTGGTGGGGAGAAGGAGAAGTAAAATTCTATTTGGACGGAGATGAGGAATATCCTACCATCTGTGGAACTGGAATGGAAGATTATGTAGGAGGATCCTGGAGCTTTGCAAAAGAGAACCAGGAAAAAATGACAGAGCAGACGTATTCGACTCCATTTCTGGGATATCCTTATTATTCTAATCATGATGATTTAACAGTTCATCCGTATCATAATGATGACTGTCCACCAATGCGTGGAATGTATAGATTTCATATTCCGGATCCGATTTATTTCCAGCAGAATATTAAAGTAACGGTTCAGCAGATTGGAATGTCTCATAATGGGTTATTTGAACGTCAGGATGATGTTTCAAGTGTAGCTTACTGGTATCAGGAAGACAGGGAGATGTCAAAATATTGTCCATTGCCGCCGAAGGAAGAAAGATGGCCGAGGTAGAATAATTATGGAACAAGCTCTTGACAGAGCCCTCAAAAGATCAGAAATTAAAGAGTATAAGTTTTAAATTCAGAGGTGCATATGTGCACGAAAAGACCTATGGAGGGGGCAGTGCAGTTGCTGAAAGGGTGTATATTATTATCTACGGTCTAAAGCCAGCGCCTTAAGGCGCTGGCTTAGCATTCAAGGCTCGTAGGGCGACTAAAAATTATTTTACCACTACATAATTGGTTCTCTCCGGATTATCAGAAGCTAATACTTCCAATAAACGGAATGCCGGACCGGAAGGATGCGTTCGTCCTCCCTCCCAGGCCTCGACTGTTTTCTTGGATACGCCCATATATGCAGCAAAAACACTTTGCGTCATTCCTGCTTTCATTCTGATGTTCCGGATTTCTGCACTGGAATATTCCTTTACAGGTGCAATCGTATAAGTCTTAATACGTGCAGTGCCCTGACCTTTTTCATATGCAATTGCTTCTTGCAAGCCTTGCTTTAAATCATCAAATAATGTACTCATAAAAATCAACTCCTATTTTTGGCAGCCTCATTTTTTAAAGATTTTACCAATTTTCTAAGCACATTTTTTTCTTCTGTAGAAAGATTTTCCTGCTCCTTTTTTTCAAACGCTGTAATAAGATAAAGCATTTCATATTCTGCAAAATCTGTATAACAGACACGTACACTTCCGCTTTTTCCTTTATTTTCAAGAGGAAAACGAACTTTACGGATTCCACCAGTCCCTTCCATAACAGGACCGGATTCAGGGTCTTTTAATAACATGATTTGCAAAGAATGCAAATCATTATCATCAAGCCCAATTTCCTTCCAGCGTTTGGTAAAAAGTGGAACTTCAATAAAAGTTCTCGTCATTAGTATCCACCTTTCTATCATTTCTACTATTATATTACGCCCTATTTTATAGGGTGTCAACTTAAAATCTACTGAGTAATACGCTGATGATGGTACGGGTGATTTAGGCGAATGTTATTTATTCCGATATGAGGCTTTTTATCTTTGTAAATATCAGAGCTATCATCAATATCAAAAGGTACAGAAATATGATTGTGATGGAAGATGTTTTTTGCTTTAGAGCAAAGAGGAATGGCAGAAATTGCATTTTATATATAGCATATATGAAAATATTACAGTATACTTATTATATACAAAATTGATGCTAATGCGAGAAAGCTTATAGATGCTGAATTAACAGTCTGCTCAAATTGAGATTGTTTATTCTTTTAAATGGAGAATGCCCTATGTGTCCTATGGAACCAGATATTCTGATCACGGATGCGATTCGTTATGATCATAATGCCAGATACTCTTTTATGACAATTGATGATTTTATTGACATGGGGCTTAGATCATCAGATGAGAAAAAGTATTATATTGAAAACCTGTGCGTCGCATTCTCGTTACTTCAGTGATGAGTTAGGGCAATTTACCTGGATGTAGAAGACATGGAAACCGGGGAACATATTTTCTGAAAATAATATGAAAAATTGATTGAAAAATATCACAGAATAAAATATACTACTTATGAGTATGCTACTCGTGAGTAGTATATTTTGTTTGAGTTGTTTATGATTTAACAACGAGGAGGCTGCTTATGATAGGGAGATTAGACGAGCTAAATCAATTAGAGCGATTTTATAATAGTTCCAAATTTGAATTTTTGACAATGTATGGAAGACGTAGAATTGGTAAAACAACTATATTAAGAGAATTTGCAGGCAGGCATAAAGCCCTGTTTTTTTCTGCACAGGAGAAGAATGATTCTTTGAATCTTCTGGACTTTTCCAAGATGGTGCAAACATTTTTCGAAGGCTCTTTTATATCTTCTTTTCAAAATTGGGAAGCTGCATTTGAATATATTACAGGAAAAATTTCAGACGAAAAATTGGTATTGATTATTGATGAACTTCCTTTTCTGGCAGAACCGAATCCTTCAATGACATCTGGAGGCGTTTTCCTCTGAGATTTCACTGGAGGAAAATATAAAAAATAATCTGCTTATGGAAGGGGCCTTTTTGAATGATGAACCCCAGACACTTTTGAGGATTGAATTAAGAGAGCCTTCAGTATACAATTCCATTTTAGAGGCGATTTCTAATGGATGTAATAAGGTTTGTGAGATTGCAGACCGAATCCATGAAGAGAAAAGCAAGTGCAGCAAATACATGCTTACATTGCAGACCTTGCGACTGATTGAGAAGTGTGTTCCCTGTACTGAGCCAGAAACAAGTAAAAAAGGGATTTATGAAATAACAGATAATTATTATAAGTTCTGGTATCGATTCCTTTTTACAAATCAGAATTATTATTCCATGCTGGGTCTGGAGCTTTCCTGCGAAGAGATTCTGGAAAATGTGAATGATTATATGGGACCTGTTTTTGAAAAAATATGTGAACAATATCTGATTCGGGCTGCGCGTGCGAAGAAACTTCCGTTTATTCCATATAAAATGGGAAAATGGTGGGGGAATAATCCATTGATAAAAGCGCAGGATGATGTTGATATACTTGCGTTTGATAAAACGGGAAAGAAAGTGTTGCTCTGTGAATGTAAGTTTCGAAATAAACCAATGCCTATGGAAGAGTATGATGACCTGGTTATGGCTGCAGAAATGTTTAAAAATGCAGAGGAAAAGTATCTTATGTTTTTTAGCAAATCTGGTTTCACAGAGTCAGTAAAGGAAAGGGCGGTGCGAGAAAACGCGGTGTTGCTTACAATCGAAGACTTGTATTAGAGTCTTTTTCAGACCCGCTCTAAGGAGTATAAAGAATGAACAGAAAAAACTTTCTGAAAAATAAGAAAATCAACTGGATCAAAGTGATTATCCAGATATTGTCCTTCGCTTTAATTCCGGGCTTATTTGAAGGGGAATTTGCAGCTGTGGGAAATATTGTTTCCTGCATATACAAGGGAAATATTTCCTGGGAAAGTGTGGAGTATTCTGTATGGATGCTGGTGGCAACTGTGCCGGCAACAGTACTTGTGGGAAGGTTTTTCTGCGGATTTTTCTGCAGCTTTGGGGCAGTGCAGGATTTGTTATGGTTTGGCTCACATAGATTGCGGGCATTATTTCCGGGAAAAAGAAATCTGAAAAAGGCTGATCGGATATTCAGATTTGCCAAGTATGCAGTGCTTTTTTACTTTATAATATTCGTATGGAGTGGCGTAACAGCTGTGAAAACAGCCGGCCTGTGGCAGGTGTTTGGGCAGTATGTTTCATTTGGTCACTGGCCGGGACTGAAGCCTTTGCTTTCTGTTGGAGGAATTCTGCTTCTTGTGATCTTTATCGGCTCACTGTTTGTGCAGAGATTTTTTTGCAGATATTTTTGCCCTATGGGAGCAATTTATTCACTGATTTCACAGGCGTCTTTCCTGAAAATTGATAAGCCGCGGGACGGGTGCGGAAAATGTCATTTATGTACCTCGAAATGCCCCATGGGGATGGATCTTACGAAGAAAGACAGGATTGCCGGAGGAGAATGTATCAGCTGTCAGAAGTGTGTAAGCTGGTGTCCGAAAGGGAATGCGCACTTTAGAAGCAGATATGGAGTGCTGATCGGAGTGGGCGTTACCTGTGCTACCATCATGGTGTCACAGCTCCTTATAGCAGGAAATCTGGCTAAAGAGAAAACGGCAGATTCAGTGAAAAAAACGGCAGAAAATGATGCTGGAGGTAACTTTCAGAATGGTATTTACACAGGAACCGGTGAGGGCTACAGAGGCAAGGTGACGGTTACGGTAAAGGTTGCCGATGGGAAGATAACGGAGCTTGTACTGGATGATTATGCAGATGATAAGTCTTATATGGAGAGAGCGAAAAACAGGATTTTCCAGGAGATGATCAGTAGGCAGAATACAGATGTAGATGCAGTTTCCGGAGCGACTTACAGCAGTAACGGCTTGATTGAAGCTGTGAATAAAGCACTGGGAAATGACGAAGGTGAAGGGAAGAAACCTGAACAGGAAGAATCTGAAGATAAGCAATCCTTTATAGAGGCTGGACGTTTTCAGAATCTGACAGATGGCATTTATACCGGCTCGGCCGATGCATTTCGAGGGGATGTGGAGGTTCAGGTTACAGTTGAAAAACAGAAGGTAACGGATATTTCCATTCTTTCCTATTGTGATACAGAGGAATACTTTTTCAGGGCAGCACCAGCTGTAATCGAACAGATGAAGGCTGAGCAGAGTCTGAATGTAGATGCAGTAAGTGGAGCAACCTACAGCAGCAATGGGGTTATTCATGCAGTGGCAAATGCGTTGGAGATTCCGGAGGATCAGTATGCACCAAGACCTGGCAGGAATCTGACTGCAAAGAAAAAGAACCATGGGCATATTGTGAAGCATGAGATAACAAGTCAGGAAGAGTATGAGGAAAAAGTAGAGAAATATTCAAAGTGATATGGTCATCCCCCAAAAATAAAAGCTTCTGAATCAGACACAGGACTGAAAAATCCTGTATCTGTCAGAAGCTTTTATTTTTGATTTGTATCCATATTATTTTCTGCCATAGACAGATATTTATATGTGGGCAGAAAGTTAGTGCTTTTTGCCTTTCTATAGTATTGCATAAAAATACGTTTCATAATATTGGGAATCTGAGATTCAACCGGCTGAAACAGGATGATCAGATACTGCATGGAACTGTATCTGGTACAGATATCCACACGCCGGATGGTGTTTTGGATAGCCTGTTCCATATGGGAAAGTGTCTGCTCAATTTCTTCAATATGAGCGGGAGTGTCCGAAGTGGCTTCCAGTGTGAGCATTACCAGGTAGCAGCGGCTTCCGCTTCGGATAATGAGCTGTTGTATATATTCATACTGCCTGGAAAAATCCCGGTAATTCAGTTCAAGAGCACCTGCATAGCTGCCACTTTTGCGAAGCGCGTCTGCCACCTGCTGAAGATCCCTGGCAGTACCTGGTGAATCGGAAGAGGAATGACTGATCTGATGATAAAAGGAAAAGTGATTTTTACCATTTTGCTTTACATTGTATAATGCCTTATCTGCTTTGGAATAACAGTCTGCAAAGGTATCGCTGGTAGTGCACATATACAAACCGGCAGACAGAGCAGCATCTTTGATTTCAGGATCAGCTTCTGCGATGGAATGGAAGTGGTGGAAAAGCCGTGTCGTTAGTTTCGACACATTTTCAGCACTTATGTCTGGCAGAAACAGAAGAAATTCATCTCCACCAAGACGACAGGCAATACCGTTGGCTGTATAGCGTGAAAGCAGGGTTCCCAGATTCCTTAAGGCGCGGTCACCGGCCATGTGTCCATAAACGTCATTGATTTTTTTCAGATTATCCATATCAAGGAAAATAAGACAGCCGTTATGTTCCTGCATGAATTCTGCAATAAGCCGCTCTCCAAGGCTTCTCATAGGAAGACCGGTCAGGAAATCATAATTCTTTGAATCCTCCTGGTTCTTTATGGTGCTGACTACTTCTGAAATGAATTTGTTAATGGTGTGGTCAGCCTCTGGTGGAGCTGTTATTTCCTGTGTGCGGATATTGTGGAGAACAACACGCTTTTCATCTAATAGCTTTAAAAATACATCTGTAATTTCCGGATCAAACTGTTTCCCGCGGTTCTTACTGATTTCCTCCCGGATCATTTCCGGAGGAAGTGCATTTCGGTAAATTCTGCGGGAATTCATGGCATCATAGCTGTCTGCCATTGCGGTGATGCGTGCATGAATGGGAATTTCGACACCGGAAAGCCCGTCTGGATATCCATTTCCATCATACCGTTCGTGATGATTTCTGGCCACTTCAACAATATGAGGGACAAAGGTAATATCCTTCAGTATTTCTGCACCGATGACGGTATGTTTTTTTATCAGATTATACTCGTCATCTGTAAGTCTGGAGGGCTTGTTTAAGATCAGATCCGGAATACCAATTTTTCCAATATCGTGAAGGTAAGCGGCATGCTTTAACTGCTGGATTTCCTCTGAAGACCATCCAAGCTCGGCTGCAATAAGTGCGGCATATTCTGCAACCCGGTAGGAATGTCCGCGGGAGTACTCGTCCTTGGCCTCGATAGTGGTGGACAAAGTCTGCATCATTTGCAGAGAAAGGATTTCTGTCTGCTTCTGTTTGCGTTCCAGTTCCTGTTGCTGGCGCTCATTCTCTATACGCTGGATGCTTCGAAGAGTCCGGACAATGTTGACAAACAGCAGAATGAGCATTCCAATGCCGATAAAAAGACCGGACAGAGATGTGACAAAATATACAGAGATACATTCAGCAGCAACGCAAAGCAAAATGAGCAAATGAGCCAGGAGCAGAAGATGGTCTGAGGCTTTTTTTCTGTTTCGGATGTAGAGGCAAAGATGGATAAACACCATCAGGAAAGTACCTATCAGTATGATCTGCCCCAGGGGGAGGGTTTCAATGTAGTCTGCAATATTTGCTATGGCTAGAATAGAGCAGACTGTAAAATTCAGCAGGGAGATTCCGATTACAATATGATAAAGTCTGCGGTGAAGTCCGTGCTGTACATTGTCTGCATAAAGCAGAAGGGGAATCGGTCCAAGGAGAATCATAACGAAGCACAAGGAAGCCAGGGCAGATGAGTTTGGAATCAGCAGCTGGCGGATTTTGGACTCGCCCAGCATCCAGGTTGCTCCCATTATCATGCACCAGCCAAGATATTCCATGTCAAAGCTTGTGTGGTACACAAAACCAAGGGTAAGGCTGAAAAGAATGGTGGTCAGTCCTGCAAACAGGGTGAAAAATGCGATGTAAGTGGCCAGTCCGTAATGGTTGAAGATCAGCTGCCAGATGTCCGCTTTATCTCCGCAGAAAATCTGGTTCACAACACCGGAATAGTTGGAGGTGTAGGTGGTCAGTTCAATGCGGAGCTCCTTTCCGGCATCTTCATGGGAGGTGGAGCAGAAAATGAAACGGCTGGCGGAATTTTTCCCAATCAGACGGGTTTTACTGGTGCTGTACTGCTCTCTTAAGGTGCCGTTTATGTATATGTTTACGTCCTGCAGGGAGGAACGAATCGCTATAGATGAGGCATCAAAATCTGCCGGAAGGGTAGATGTGATGACCATGGTTTCGCCTGCGGGAACATTATAGGAACCGGGAACTGTGATTTCTTCAGTGGTGCCGTCAGATTTTTCCCAGGTAAAGGTTCCGGGATAGAGGAGGGACGGAGAGTTTCCAGTGACAGTTCTTTCATCAGCACCGAAAAACTGCATGAAAATGAACCATCCAAGAATGGCGAGCATCAGAAAATAGAAAATGTATCTTGGTCCCTGGCGGGCAGGGGATTTCTCCTTGGTCATGGTAATTCTCCTTGTATGTGAGCGGTGTTAAATTTTTGTGGTTGTTAATTGTATTATACTATATGCGAAGAGATTCATCAAAACATTATTATCCGCAATGTTTGGAAAAATTTTTAAAATCTTTCAGAAATCTGACCGTTTCGGTATACGAAATTCCAATAAAGTGGTATAGTTAATCTAAATAAGTTTTACAAAAATATGTGGTGTTTGGGATGAATTGAGAAAAATTTTGTTAAAAAACATGTGAAGTACGGGGGAAAATATGGATATTTTAGTTGTGATCGATATGCAGAATGATTTTATTGACGGAGCGCTTGGCACACCGGAGGCGGAAGCCATTGTGCCTAATGTGGTGGACAGAGTGAAGAATTTCAATGGTCTTGTGCTGGCGACCAGGGATACTCACAGCGGGGATTATCTGCAGACCCAGGAGGGCAGAATGCTTCCTGTAGAGCACTGCATCCGCGGTACCTACGGCTGGGAGATCCGGGAGGAGATTGCAGAGCTTCTGGAGTCCGGACCCATTGATAAGCCAACCTTTGGCAGCGAAACTCTGGGAAAAGTCCTGAAAGAATTTAATAAATCAGAGACCATTGACAGCATTACACTGGTAGGGCTTTGCACAGATATCTGTGTGATTTCCAATGCTATGCTGCTGAAAGCATTTTTGCCGGAGGTACCGATCATGGTAGATTCTCTTTGTTGCGCCGGAGTGACGCCGGAGAGTCATGAACGGGCGCTGGAAGCGATGAAAGCCTGCCAGATAGAGGTCCTTTAGGGAGTCATGAGAAAACAAAATTTGGAAGTGGTTGCTTAAAAAAATGCCGCAAAGTCACGGAAAGTGGTGATTTTGTGGCATTTTTATTTTTCTGTGTCAAAAGAAAACTTATTTTCTCATATTTCCATCAAAATCACATGATACTATATTAAAGTAAATTGCGGCTTCTGTCTGATGGGAAACCGCAACGATTTACAGAGCATTGAAGCCTGTTTGAAATACAGAAAGCCTTATGGGACAGGCTTTAAGAGAGAGGAAAGAGCCGTGAAAAAAATAGAGATTCTTGTTGTAGAGGATGAACCGAAATTAGCACAGACGATTTCTGACTTTCTGAGGATTCAGAACTATGAAGTAGAGACAGCACTGACCGGGAACAAAGCCCTGGAATATTTTTGCCAGAATAAGCAGAAGGTGGATCTGATCCTTCTGGATCTTATGCTGCCGGATATTTCCGGATATACCGTATTGAAAGAGATCAGGAAAATATCGGAGGTTCCGGTTATTATTTTGTCTGCAAGGTCGGCAGTGGCAGACCAGATGAGCGGATTTGAGAAAGGTGCAGATGATTATATCACCAAGCCCTTTACTCTGGCACTTGTGAAAATGCACATTGAGGCGGTGCTGAAGCGTGCCGGGAAGCTGCGGACTATGGTGGAATACAACGATCTGCAGGCAGATGTAAATGCACAGCTTTTATTTTACAAAGGGCAGCATATCCCCACCACCAGGAAGGAATTTGATCTGATGGTTTACTTCATGGAGCATTCGGGAATTGTTCTGCCAAGAGATACCATACTGAATGCGGTGTGGGAATACGATTATACAGGTGATGTGCGGACCATTGATACTCTGGTGAAGCAGCTGCGGAAAAAAATGGGAGAAGGCTGCAATTATATCCGGACTGTTTACGGCGTGGGCTACATCTTCGGGGAGGACATCCATGAAAATTAAAAAAAATTTCTGGAGAGCTGGGAAAGCTCTGTGGATTCAGATTATTGCCTTTGCGGTGGCAGTCATGCTGTATAGCGTGTGCTGTTATCCCATATATACTTCATCAAAGGCCAGAATCATGCGTCAGCTGTATGAAGATATCCATGACATGGATCTTGAGGAACTTAGCGAGGACGACGAAGAAACACTTGGTGATTATCAGAAAGAAAAATTTGAGACTGTAATTGCGAATGAAAATTATGAGCAGATTTATACGTCCAGATCATCTCTGAAGACCACGCATGCCCGTAAGTACATAGAAAACAAAATTGCCCAGTACACAGAAGAAGGAACCCTGGAACAGCGTCGCATGGAATCCAGGCATATTCTGATGTTTCGTGGGAAGATTATACAGGATGGACATACATTCTATGTTTACCTGCGAAAAGATGTTCAGTCAGTTCTGGAAGTGATTGAGGGAACCAGATTATATCTGGCGGTTGTTTTGCTTCTGATGGTGGGATTAAGCTATTTCCTGGAAAAAATGAGTAAAGCAAGTACCGAGAAAAAAGCAAAGCAGTCTGACTATCAGCTTCTGGAAAGCCAGAGAGAATTTGTGGCGAATATTTCCCATGAATTAAAAACACCTCTTGCAGTAGTGTCCAGCCAGGTGGAAATGCTGGAAATCGCAGGAGATAAGATTGATCGTTCCTACTATTATTCTTCCATTCACGAGGAGCTGGACAAAATGTCCAGAATGGTAGGAGAACTCCTTGATTTTTCCATGTTGGACAATCAGATGAGTTCCATGGAAATGAGCCGTGTAAATGTATCAGAAATGATAGAATATCTGCTTCTTCGATATGATGCTATGTTCCGCAAAAACGAGATCAAAGTGGAACAGGAAATCGAAAAGAACTGTTTCGCATACGGAAACCGCATGTATCTGGAAAGAGCAGTAAACAATTATCTGATGAATGCGTTTCAGCACACAGAGCAGGGAAAGCGGATCCGGATTACTCTGAAGAAAGAGAAAAAGCAGATACGTATGGAAGTCTACAACGATGGAGCGCAGATTAAAGAAGAGCAGATGGAGCATATCTGGGACAGCTTTTACACAACTTCCCAGAAGAAGAAACCAGTCACATCTGAGAATGAAGTACGTAACATTGGTCTTGGACTTTTTGTGGTCCGAAAGATTGTGGATAAACATAAAGGAAGCTGCGGAGCTAAAAATATGGAGAACGGAGTGCTGTTCTGGCTTCAGCTTCCGGAAATCAGGGATTTGGGAAAATGAGAAAGTGGAATAAAAAAACAAAAATTGCAGTATTTATTATATTTTTAATTTTAGCTGTGCTGTTTGCCGCTTTATGCTGGAAAAAGCGCCGTGGAATCTATAATACATATATGAAGCTTACTGGTCAGGAGATTCCGTATTCTGTTCAGGAAAAAAGAAGGAAAAAATATGGATATTATGACCAGGAATTGAATGCTTCCATGAATCTGGAGAATCCGGTTTACATAACTGAGAATGACGGTTCTGCAAATGAGATCGAAACAGACATTCCAAAAGAAACCACACGTATAGCATCCTCTTATGAAATCGACCAGCAGCTGCAGGCTGAGCTGGAGAATGGATACAGCTGGGAGGAGCCTATGGTGATCCAGAATCCTTATCAGGTTTCTCCATTGACAGCGGTGATTATTTTCGACACAAAAGAAGAGTGTGCGGTGCGTTTTACGGTCAAGGGAAAAACGGAAGCCGCAGATATCAGCGGAGAAGTGGAATCTGCTGCTTCACACAGAATCCCGGTGATCGGTCTTTACCCGGCAATGGAAAATACAGTTGTTCTGGAGCTTCTGGATAAATCAGGCAAGGTTACAGATTCCCAGGAAATCACTATTACAACGGATGAACTTCCGGATAAACTGGATGATGCTGTGAAACCGGTGAAAACAAGCGGTGAATCTGCCTTTGAACTGACTATGGTATATGGACAGCGGACAACCTTCCCATTTGCTTATGACTGTATGGGAGATATCCGTTGGTACATGAGCGGAGAATTTACTTCTGGAATTTATATGCTGTCAAATAGCAGGATGATAGTTGCCTCCAATGAAGCTTTTATGCCATCCCAGGCCAAACCGCAGACAACCAATCTCTATGAGATGGATTATCTGGGACGCGCCTACACCATGTACTATGTGGCGGGTGGAAATCACCATGAAGTAATCGAAAAAGAGCCGGATGGAAATCTTCTGGTCCTGACCAGTTCCCTGGAAGGACACATTGAGGACAAAATCCAGGAAATTGACAGACAGACCGGAGAAGTTGTAAATGAATTGATAATGGAAGACATTTTTAGCGGGAAATATGAGGACCGGGTTGACTGGACCCATTTAAACACAGTGTCTTATCAGTCGGAGACAGATACCATTGTGATCAGTCCGCGAAATCTGGAATCTGTGGTCAAATTGAACTGGACGACAAAGGAAATCCAGTGGATACTCTGCGATCCGAGATTCTGGGAAGGCACAGAATATGAGAAATATGTGCTTCAGCCGGAAGGAGATTTTGTTTATCAGTTCCAGCAGCATACTGCCTACCAGATGGAAACAGATCTGGATGGAGATGACCAGACAATAGAAGTCAGTATGTTTGATAATCATTATGTAAAAGTACGAAAGTCCGATGTATTGCAATACTTTGATGGTGAAAAAGAATCTTATCTGTTGGTTTATGCTGTAAATGAAGCAGAAAAGACAGTAAAGCAGATTAAAAAGATTCCTACTGTATGGTCTACCATTACTTCTTCTGCTATTTATGATGCTGACAGTAATCATATTTTCGGCATGTGCGGTCATGTGAAGGATTCTGAAGATAAACGAAGAGGAATGAACTATGAGTTTGACTATGATACAGAAGAGCTGATCAATCAGTTCAGCATCAAAAGCTATTATTACCGCGCATCAGAGATGAGAATTGACTGGAATGATCTGGCAGCAGTCATGGAAATAAAAGACAACTATATTATGGGAGAATTATATCAGCCTGTAGAAGCGACCTGGTTCTTCTGGCAGAAGAAGCCGGAACAGGTACTGGAAGACGGCGAGATTACATTACATCTTACCGGGCAGGTGCTTTATGCAGGAGCTTACGATCACCAGATTTCCCAGATCATTTTTCACGGAAAGAAAAATACTTATGTGTATGACACTACAGACATCCGTCTTCATACGAAATCTTACCTGCAGTTCTATGAGAACATTCCGGTACCGCTGCAGGGAATGGAAGCGGATGATTATGAGATTTATGTTGTATATCAGAACGAATTTTATGATTTGGAACAAAATATAAAAATTAAGTGATTTAATGCTGCTGTTCACTGGTAACATTCTGCGAAGCGTGTTGCTGTGAATGGTGGAAACAGTAAAACTTTAAATTTTTACAGGCAATATTAAGAAAGTGTTTCTGTTTTATTGCGGAACTATGCTATAATAGTTGATAACACGACCAGAGCGTGTTTGAAAAATGATTCCGGCACATTTGGCAGAATATTTATTTCAAACATGCTCCAGGTAAATGAAGTTATACCAGAAAAATAAAGGGAGTAAAAAAATGAAGAAAAAAGTTTTATTACAGGTAATGGGAGCCGTTCTGGTGGCTGGTTTAATGGCTGGTTGTGGTGGCACAAATGATACAAAGACGGAAGAGAATACCAAGACAGAAGCTGCCGCAGACAATGCTGATGCCAAGGAAGAGCCTGACAGCACGGAAGCAGAAGATACAAGTGAAGATTCTGCAAGTACTGATTCCGCTGAAGAAGACAGTGCAGAGGCAGATGACACAGCTGCAGAAGCAGAGAGTACAGGTGAGGATTCTGCAAGTAGTGATTCAACAGAAGCAGACAGTGCAGAGGTGGCCGACAGCAAGGAGACAGAAGCAGCAGGAAGTTCTGCTGGTACAGCAGCCCAGACTGCAAACAGTGATGCATACGGCGAGGTTGTTTCTGCAGCAGGATGGAATATTACAGTAGAAGATGTGGAGATCAATTCCTCTCTTGAGAATGTAAGCGTAGAACTTGGCTATACAGGTGTGGAGACAAGCGACTACAAGAAAGAAGCTGACGCAGGCAAGACTTTCTGTATGATTAAGCTGAAGATCGAGAAAGACGGCAGCAAGGAGACTTTGGACTGGGCGAATCTGAAGCTGACTGACAGTGAAGGAAATGAATACAGCAGAATGGATGATGAATTCATTTCAGAGCTTGGTATGACACGTATGGCAGGAACCACTTTGAATTTCGGTTCCAACGAGGGCTGGATCGCATTTGAGATTGACGAGAATGCAGAAGGTCTGGAGCTTAGCTATCCATTTGAGGCAGAGGAATATCACTGCGCATTATAAGGATGATAAAAAATGCAGACAATCCGTCAGCTGCCATGACGGTGGTATGAAAATGCGGATTTTGTATTAGATCGTGTTTGAGAAATCATAAAATTGCACAGGAGGCTGGCATGAAGAATAAAAGATATCGGGAACTGGCTGCAATACTTGTAATGATGACAATGACAGCGGGTTCTATTACTACAGTTGCAGCAGAAACAGAAACTACAGCAGAGGAAGAAACTACAGCAGAGACAGAAACAGATGAGCCGGAAACAGAAACTGCCGAGGATGCAGAGAATGCAGATTCCGAGGCAGCAGAAACAGCAGATACCCAGTCCCAGGCGACAGCCTTGGAAGTAACTGACCGGTTTGCACAGCAGACTGCTGTTGATGAAGCACTTCTTCAGGAGGCATCAAACGGCTACAGTCTTGATGAGGCTCTGATTGTAGTCAATCCATATGGAATGTCCCCTTTAAGTGCAGTTGCCGTTTTTTCCACAGAGGAAGCCTGCGGCGGAACTGTTACTGTGAAAGGGAAATCAGCAGAGAACGATGTGACGGGAACTTTTGAGGAGGCAACGGAGCATATCGTCCCGATTTATGGTCTTTACAACAATGATACCACAGAGGTTGTAATCACTCTGGATGATGGGACTTCTGCTACCTTTGAAGTAACCACAGAAGATATAGGTGTTGATTACGGTACAATCCAGACAGAGATGAAAAGCGAGGCAAGTTACGATTATTCGAACCTGACTTTTGTCTGCTCCACTATGGGAACCCTGTATGGAGTAGATGCGGCCGGAGATATCAGATTCTTTACCAATATTGGCGGAACTCTCGGAGTTCACCAGCTGGAGAACGGGCATCTTCTCATGCCTGCATCCTATGTGCTGAAGAGCAGCTACTATAAAGAAGGAATGATCGAAGTCGACCTTCTGGGAAAAATTTACCGCGAATACATGATTCCTGGTGGCCAGCATCACGATTTCGTGGAGCTTCCGGATGGCAATCTCCTGGTGGCTTCTGACAGCCCGGACTTAAGCACAGTTGAGGACTACGTGGTAGAAATTGACCGCGAGACCGGTGATGTTGTATGGGAGCTTGACATGAAAGATCTCATCAGCCAGGAAGATGGACAGTCTGCTTCTATGGATTCAGACGGAAGTGAGGAAGCTGACTGGTTCCATAATAATGGTCTTGCCTATGATGCAGAGAATGATCTGGTTCTTCTTTCTGCAAGACACAAAGATGCCATTGTAGCAGTAAATAAAGAGGACAAATCCCTGGCATGGATCCTTGGAGATCCTACAGGCTGGGATGGTGTGGATCCGTCTTATTTCTTTACTCCGGAGGGAGAAGATTTCGAATGGTTCTATGCACAGCATAATGTTTCCATTCTGGATAATGGAGATATTGCTCTTTTTGACAATGGTACTGCCAAGGTAAAACGTGTGGATGGCGATAACCGTGTAAGTGGTGATAACGTATATTCCCGTGCGGTTGTTTATCAGATTGATACAGAGAACATGACCGTTTCCCAGGTAACTGAGTATGGTAAAGAGCGAGGCGCCGACTGGTATTCGGACTGGATTTCCGGTGTGGTTTCCCTGGATGGAACACAGGATCATCTGTGGATCACAGCTGGCTCCCACTTGCATAGCGATGAAGAAAACCGCAGTGATTATTACCCGAAAGATATGTTTGTACAGGGACTGACCAAGACCACACATATTGATCAGGTAGATAATGGAGAGCTGAGCTTTGAGCTGACGATCTCCGGTGACACTTATAATGCGCTGACCTATCGTTCTTTCCGCATGCCCCTTTATACAGAAGGAAAATATGATCCATCCGCAGTTCCGGAGGTGCTTGGTTCTCTTGGAGAGACAAGTTATGAGGAAAGCAGCATTGATGTGAGCACCGCAGAGGCTTTGCCAGATGGCTGGAATTTCCTGCTGGATGGAAGCAAGATCAGTGTGAACGGAAGCTTCCAGACCCAGACCGCAGCAGCAGATCTGCAGGCTGGAAAGATGATCCTGATAAGCGGTGAGTCCCAGAGAGCTTATCAGCTGACACAGACTCCTTCTGAAGGAGATGACGGAACAAATGTTACAGTTAAGGGCTGGACGGCAGTTGACGGGCTGGAAGGTCAGAAATGGGATATTTACCTGGAACTGGACGGTGTTCTTTATAATACGGGATATATGTACAGTCAGGCATAAGTATATAATTTGTCAAAATGGGTTCAAGAGCCTTGAACCCATTTTGACGTTACAGGCTTTGCAGCCTGTACAGACATAACGACAAAAATTTGAGGAGCTTACAGTATGAAAAAATGGAGCAAAAAGAAAAAAATCACCATTCTGCTTCTGTTTCTGGTGCTGCTTGCATTGTTTGCAGGCCTTTGCTGGAAAAAGCGGCGGGGAATTTATAATACTTACATGAAACTTACCAATCAGGAAATTCCCTATTCTGTAAAAGAAAAACGGAAGAAAAAATATGGCTATTACGGTCAAAAGCTGAATGTTACCATGGATGTGGATGACACGATTTCCATTCAGGAAAACGATGATTCCGCGAATGATATCCAGACTGAAATCCCTCAGGCGAAAACACTGGTGGCAACCTCCTATGAGATTGACCAACAGCTGCAGGCAGAGCAGGAAAATGGATATACATGGGATGATCCCATGGTTATTCTTAACCCATATCAGATTTCCCCATTAACTGCAGTAGTACTTTTTGACACAGAAGAAGAGTATGGAGTGCGCTTTACTGTGAAAGGAAAAACTGCAGCAGCAGACATCAGCGGAGAGATAGATGCGGCCAGTTCACACAGAGTGCCCATTATCGGTCTTTATCCGGGAGAGGATAATACAGTAGTACTGGAACTTCTGGATGATTCCGGCAGAGTGAAGGATTCCCAGGAGATCACCATTACAACAGAAGCTTTGCCAGAGTCTCTTACGGATGTGATCGAACCTGTGGAGACCAGTGGAGAATCTGCATATGATCTGACCATGGTTTACGGACAGCGCACTCATCTTCCTTTTGCATATGACTGCATGGGAGATATTCGCTGGTATATGAACAAAGAGACTGGAAATTATGGCCTTTACATGCTTTCCAACTGCAGAATGATCTGGCAGGATACTGCCGGATATGTTCCGAACCTGGAGAAGCCTCAGTCTACCAATCTTTATGAGCTGGATTATCTGGGAAGAGCTTACAACATGTATTATCTTTCCGGGGGAAGTCATCATGAGGTAATTGAGAAGGAGCCAGGCGGAAATCTTCTGGTGCTTACAAGCTCCATGCAGAGCCATTGTGAAGATAAAGTTGAGGAAATCGACCGGCAGACAGGTGCGGTGGTAAATGAACTGAAACTTCAAGATATTATTAAATGCAAATACGAGAATCTGGTTGACTGGGCTCATATTAATACGGTTTCCTATCAGCCGGAGACAGATACTATTCTGCTCAGTGTCCGCAATCTGGAATCTGTGATCAAGGTAAACTGGACAACCAAGGAAATCCAGTGGATTCTTTGCGATCCAAGATTCTGGGAAGGCACAGACTATGAAAAATATGTGCTGAAAGCAGATGGTGATTTCATTTATCAGTTCCAGCAGCATACAGCATATCAGATCGATACAGATCTGGATGGCGATGACCAGACTATAGAAATCACCATGTTTGATAACCATTTCCTGTGGAGAAGGAAGAAAGATATCGACTATTATGACAAGACAGAGGAATCCTACCTGCTGGTATATTCTGTAAATGAAGCAGAAGGTACTGTGAAGCAGATTAAGAAGATTCCTACGGTATGGTCCAAGATCACATCCGCAGCGATTTATGAGGCTGACAGCAATCATTTCTTCGGAATGTGCGGTCATGTGGCAAATGCAGAAAACGGCTGGAAGGGAATGACCTACGAGTTTGACTACGATACAGAGAAGGTCCTGAATCAGTACTGTCTTAAGAAAACCTTTTACCGTGCAGAGGAAATGCGGATTGATTACAACGATCTTGCAAGTCCTATGGAGCTGGATGAGAATTATATCAAAGGAGAATTGTGGCAGCCGGTGAAGACCTGGAAATGGCTGTGGAACAAGAAACCGGATCAGGTGCTTCCGGCAGATACCCTGACATATAACATCACTGGAAAAGTGCTCTATATAGGGACCTATGATCATCAGATTTCCCAGATCATTTTTAAAGGGGCGAAGAATACCTATGTTTATGATACAACAGAGGTTCGTCTGCATATGGAAACATTTCTGGATTTCTATGAAAATATCCCGGTGCCGCTTCAGGGAATGAATGCAGATAATTATGAAATCTACGTCATGTATCAGGACGGATTTTATGATACACAGCAGACCTTTGCAATCAATTAAACAGGTGATATTGCAAAGCCAGAATAGTAAGGGTATTGAGCCCGGATTCAGCTACCGCAGCTGAATCCGGGAAAAATATACAGCAAAGCAGGGCGCGCAGATTGCGGGAATGATTTTCAAACACGCTCTGGACGCGGAAAAAAATGCTGCAAAATCATTTTTGCAATGATTTTGCAGCATTTTCTATGACTGGGAAAAACTTTTGCGGTATGCCGCCGGGCTGTAGCTCAGAGTCTTTTTGAAAACAGAGCAGAAGTAATTGCTGGAAGAAAAGCCCAGCTGGTAAGCAATATCTGTAATGGAATCATCTGTAGTCTTCAGAAGCATCTGTGCCCGATCCATTTTCTGGAGGGTAATGTATTCAGCAGGAGTAATTCCCAGTTCTTCTTTAAATTTGGCTTTAAAACGGGATAGAGAATAGTTGGATGCCTGGGCAAGCTCCTGAAGTGTAATGGGGTTTTCAATATTCTGTTCAATGTATTTCAGCGCATGTCCGATGTCACTGTTCAGCTGTTCATTGATCTCTTCCTGGGCTGGAACTGCAGTCAGGTAGTTCAGACTGGCAAGTACACAGGTCAGATACTGGACACCGGCAATGGAGTCGCCTTCTGTTCCGTAAGAAATCAGGTTAAAAGCAGTGCGCAGCATGGAAATCTGGGAACTGCCTACATGGTACAGGTGCTGATCCATATTCAGAAGCCGATGGCACAAAATATTGCTGTAATGCTGGTTCAGACCAAGGAAATTATCGTGCTCCTTCAGATCCAGCTGCATTGCAAAAAATTCGCAGCGGTTCTGGGCAATATGTCCTGTAGTATGAAGCTCATAAGGTCTGGTGATAAAAAGGTTATTTCCGGTAGCACAGTAGCTGGTGCGGACGCCGCCTTTCATAACGTAAGTCTTGCGCTGGCCTTTCACCATGAAATGAAGCTCGATGATATCAGAGTGATAATGCAGAGGAACCGGAACGCCAGGTGCCATAGGTGTAAAATGAGAAAGATTTCTAAGCCCCGGGATCTTATGTTTATCTGCTGTTAATATTTTTTTATGTTCGTTCCATATGTAATCGTCAAATATTTCCTGTTCCATTCAAGTCGCCTCTTCTTATGTCCGTGAATTATTGTGTTGCAGTCTGTTTTACTACTGTTCACTGGTAACGTTCCGCGAAGTGTGTTACTGTGAACGAAGTGAACCGTAACTCTGTTTTGTTTACCGCACTATGTTTTGCTGGTTTGTATTCTTTTTCGTACAAAGTTATAAAATAGTACTAAATATTTTGCTGAAAGCAATTTTAAATTATTTATATTATACTATAGTCACAGTTGAAAAGCAATTGCGCGGTTGCAGTGGATAGTAAATGTTGTTGTTCATTCCGTTCATAAAAACACATCGCGGAACGTTACCGGTGAACAGCAACAAGTAAACATCAAGAGGGAGAAGAGCATGAAAAAAACAATTGCAGGCGGCGTATGGCCGGTTATGATCACACCTTTTACAGAGGACAACAGGATCGACTATGATGCAGTCCTTCGAATCATTGAGTGGTATGACAAGAACGGTGTTGACGGAATCTTCGCAGTATGTCAGTCCAGTGAAATGTTTGAGCTGAGCCCACAGGAGAGAGTGGAGCTTGCAAAATTTATTATCAATAATACACCAAAGCACATGGGAGTAATTGCTTCCGGACATTGCGCTGAGAAGGTAGAGGATCAGATCCGCGAAGCTCAGACTGTAATCGATGCCGGTGTAGATGCATATGTTTTCATTTCCAATCAGTTTGCAAAAGAGAACGAGAGCGAAGATGTAGCTAAGAAAAATATTGAATATCTTCTGGATCACATTGATGGAGATATGTTCGGTGTTTATGAGTGCCCGGCACCATACAAGAGACTTCTTTCACCAGAGCTTCTCAAATGGTGTGCAGAGACTGAGAAATTTGCATTCCTGAAAGACACCTGCTGTGATCTTGATCAGCTGGAAGCAAAATGCAAAGCAGTTGAGGGCACCGGATTAAAGATCTTCAATGCAAATGCAGCAACACTTCTTCGCAGCATGGAAATGGGATGTGCAGGATACTCAGGAGTTATGGCAAACTTCCATCCGGATCTTTATGTATGGCTTTGCAAGAACTATAAAGAGCAGCCGGAGAAAGCACAGGAGCTTATGAACTTCCTTGGCGCTGCTTCCATGGTTGAGTGCCAGGTATATCCGGTAAACAGCAAATACCATATGAATCTGGTAGGTGTGCCGATGACACTTCAGTCAAGAAGACAGGATTATAAGCTTCTTACAGGAAGCAAGAAATTAGAGATCGAAGAGTTCTGTGCGATCACAGAGACCTTCCGCAAGAGCTTTTTTGGAAAGTAATCAGAGATAACTGCCGGAACGGTGGGGACCGTGAGGCCGGCTGAAAGGTATTTCTTAAGATTTGTAATTGGGGTTACAAATATACGTGAAAAAAGGGAAACAAAAACACATAGTGTGTAAAAATCAGGAGGATGAGAGAATGAAAAAAAGATTAATGGCAGCAGTATTATCAACAGCTATGGCAGCAACAATGCTGTTAACAGGAAGCATCAGTGTACAGGCAGCAGATGCTGCAGCAGCAAATGACCCGGCAGTAGAGCTGATCTTTACATCAGTATCTGTAAGCGGTGACTCCCATACAGAGGCTATGTATGAGTTTGCAGATAAAGTTGAGGAATTATCCGGTGGTTCCGTAACATGTAAATGCTACGACAACGGTTCTCTGTTCTCTTCCGAGAACGAGTTTGATGCTCTTCTTAACGGAGATGCAGATCTGGCATATATTTCCTTCCCGACAATTGCAACACAGATTCCGTCCTACAGCATGTTTGCTTCCGGATATCTGTTCAGCTCCTATGAGCATATGACAAGCGTTCTCAACGGTGACATCGGACTTAACAAGATCCGTCCACAGATTGAAGAGACACTGAACATCAAACCTCTTTCCAGCTTCTATCTTGGAAGCCGTGTAATCAACACAAGAGAGAAAGAAATCAACAGCTACGATGACATGAGCGGATTACTTCTCCGTATGCCGAACTCCGAAGCATGGCTGTTCCTTGGTGAGGCACTTGGTGCAAACCCGACACCACTTTCCTTCAGTGAGTTGTATACTGCACTTCAGACTGGCGCTGTAGATGCACAGGATAACCCGCTTCCAAGTATCGAGAGTGCAAAATTCTATGAAGTAACAAAATACATCGCAATCACAAACCACGTTGTTGACTCCATCATGCCATGTATCAACGGTGACACATGGAACAGCATGACAGAGGCTCAGCAGGAAGCTGTTACTGAGGCTATGGAATATGCAAGAGACGTAAACGATACAGCAAGACTTGACAGAGAAGCTGAACTGATCAAATTCTTTGAGGAGAAGGGACTTACTGTTACATATCCTGACATCAACGAGTTTAAAGAAAAAGTTCAGGCTAAGTACATGGAAAACGAAGATATGATCAAAGACTGGGATATGGATCTTTACAACGAAATCCAGGCTATGGCTGATACAACAACCGCAGAAGAGTAAAACGAATTGTCGTGACAACAGGCAAGACATAGTGATCAGCTATGAATTGACAGCAAAACTTGAGACATCTGTCTGACTTATAACAAAGAAAAGTCCCAGGCTGTGTGTACGGCCTGGGCTTTTTAACAAAGAACAGATTTTTTGCCTGTCTGCACAGGTGAAACCTTTTGCAGTAGTGTCTGCAAAAGGGAACAAACCGATGGCAGAAAAGTGAATCTGAGAGGAGAGGAAACTGTGGATAATTTCAAAAAGATCGGGAAAAAGATCGTCGATTTCCTTGGCGTTTTTATCCCAAACATTACGTTTTTGGTAATTTTCCTTACCTTTATGGTAACAATCGTATCCAGATATTTTTTCAAAACCCCTGTAACATGGAGTTATGAGGTATCTGTTCTGGGTTACATGTGGACCATGTTCTTCGGCGTTGGTAAGGCAATGGAAGCTGATGAACACGTAGTATTTGGTCTGGTTTACGATGCTGTAAAACCTCGTACCCAGTTTATTTTTAAAGTAGTTTACAATACATTTCTTTTAATCCTGCTGGTAACCTGTTTTGTACCGTGTTTCCAGTCCATGGTTGGAAAGAAAATGGTAACAGGAGTTCTGAAGCTTCCATATACAGTTGTTTTTGCACCATTTATGTATATGCTGGCTGAGATCATCGTCAGAACCTGTATCAATATCAAAAATGCATTTAAAGAATACAAGGAAGGAGGAAAAGAATCATGAGTATGCCGATTATTATGCTGTTTGTGGTTATGGCGATCTGCTTCATAATCCGTATGCCTGTTTCTTTTTCCATGCTTGCAGCTTCTATTACATATTTTCTGCTTGCAGCTCCGGACAAACTGGGCCAGGTATTTACCGTTATCACTGGTAACATGTTTGCAAACTATACCATGCTTGCAGCGCCGCTGTTTATTTTCATGGCAAATGTGCTGAATGAAGGTGAGGTAACGGACAAGCTGTTCTCTTTCTGTAATGGTCTTCTTGGAAGATTAAAAGGTGGTACAGCACAGGTTAACGTATTTATTTCCCTTATTTTCTCAGGTATGACCGGTTCTGCTATCGCAGATGCTTCCGGTATTGGTCTGATGGAGATCGACCAGATGAAAAAAGAGGGATATGATGCAGAGTTCAGCTGTGCCATTACAGCCGCTTCTGCAACGGTAGGACCGATTTTCCCGCCAAGTATTCCAATGGTTATTTACGCTATGTTATCCGGTGCTTCCATTGGTAAGCTGTTTATGGGAGGTATGGTTCCTGGCGTTTTACTTGCCATTCTTCTTATGATCTATGTTGCGTTTATTTCTCATAAGAGAAATTATCCGGCTGGTGTGGTCATGAGCAAGAGAGAGTTCCTGAAAGCTACATTGCAGGCTCTTCCGGCACTGTTTACAGTTGTTATTCTTCTTGGTGGAATTTATTCCGGTATCTGTACTCCTACAGAGGCTGGTGCTGTTGCTTCTGCATACGCACTGATCATTTCTGCACTGATTTACAAAACACTGGGATGGAAAAAGCTTTGGGGTATCATAAAGAAATCCGCTGCCAACACAGCTACACTGGCTCTCCTTTGCGGAACTTCCATGCTGTTCTCTTATATTATCTCTCTGGAGCAGGTTCCGAGAGTTGTTGCAAGCCTGGTTATGGGAATCACAGATAACAAGTACATTTTCCTGTTTATCGTAAACATCGTATTCCTGCTTCTTGGCTGTGTACTTGATGTAAGTACGATCCAGCTGGTATTCGTACCAATGGTTCTTCCGCTGGTACAGGCTATGGGTATTGACCTTGTTCATTTCGGCGTTGTAATCTGCCTGAACATGATGATCGGTCTTTCCACACCGCCATTTGGTATGCTGTTGTTTATTGTTTCGGGACTTGGAAAAACGAAGATCAAGGGTGTTATACGTGAGATTTTGCCAATGGTACTTATTATGATCGGGTTGTTGTTCCTGGTTACTTATGTACCGGATATTATTATGTTTATACCTAACAACTTCATGTAAAATATGAACTTGGGTAGTATGAAAGGGACTGTTTTGCAGTCCCTTTTGTTGTATCGGGAGGCACGGTTACCCGGACGCACTTTCGCAGCTGATATTCCACGCGGGGCGGTGCAACACTGCGGCGAGCTAACTGCTAACTACGACTAAATCGTTTAGGTGAGCCTTCACGATTAAGTCTTCGTAAGCAGTGGATCTCGCCTCCGTTAAGGGCGCACCTGGAAATGCCCCGCTTAGGAATATCAGCTACGAAAACGCTGTGTATTGGTAACGAATGGATACAATAAAAGCGACGGTGCTGGTGATGATGGAATAGGGAATTTAGAACAATAATGTAATGTGGGACTATAAGAGGAGGACATAAGGATGGGCACATTGGATAAGGTAAAGGGATTGGTTGAGAATCCGCCGAAGGAGTATCGGAGTGCTCCTTTCTGGGGGTGGAATGACAGGCTTCAGAAGGAGAATCTGGGAGAGCAGATAGAGGGATTTAAGAAGGCGGGGATGGGGGGATTTTTTATTCATTCCCGTGAAGGGCTGGAGACGGAGTATCTTTCCACAGAGTGGATGGAGGATGTGAAGTTTTGTGTGGATAAAGCCCGGGAAAATGATCTGGAGCTGTGGATATATGATGAGGATAAATGGCCGTCGGGGGCTGCAGGAGGTAAGGTCAGCAGGGTAAATCCAGCGGAGTTTACAGCCAGGGCACTGACGATGGAGTGCGGGAAAGCCGGGGAGGTGGCGGTACCGGCGAAGCTAAGTACCGAGGAAGAAAGGATAGTTACCGGGGACTCGGATTCGTTAATGTGTGGCGGGAATCGAAGCGTGGACGAAAATTCCATGTCTGGCAGGAACGGCGGTGAAGATTTGGCAGTGGAAGAAACTATGGAGACAGAGTTTCTTCAAGGTATTTATGTGATTCAGACAGAAGCGGACGGCAGATTTATTAAGAGGATGAAAGAATATCTGACTTATGAGGAAGCTGCTGGAGCTTGTGGTGTTGATGAAGAGATTCTGCTTCTGCGCCAGGAGATTTCTGGTAAGAGTGAGTGGTACAACGGCTTGATGCCGCCAGATAATCTGAATCCGGAGAGCGTGAAGACATTTTTGAAGTTGACCCATGAGCATTATGAGGAAGTGTTTGGCGGAAGTTTTCCAAAAGAGGTGAAAGGATTTTTCACAGATGAACCAAACTGCTGTGATTTCTTCAGCGTTTTCCATGAAGGCAGACCGTGGATTCCGTGGAGTATTGGATTTACAGAGTATTTTATTGAAAAGAGAGGATATGATCCGCAGGAGAAGCTGCCTTATCTGTTTTTTGATGGGGAAGGGGCGGAGAAGATCCGTCATGATTATTGGAAGACGGTGGCACAGCGTTTCGAAGAAAGTTATATGAAACAGGTTTATGAGTGGTGTGATAAACGGGGACTTCGTACTACGGGACATATTTTATATGAGAACGATCTGGGCTATCAGACTCGTGTGTGCGGTGCGGCGATGCCTCAGCTTCGTTATCTGCATAATCCTGGAATTGATCTTCTTGGCGCACAGACGGATGAGTATCTGACTGTGAAACAGTGTGCAAGCGTGGCACATCAGTATGAACGTTCCATGACCATCAGTGAGGCTTACGGCTGCACTGGCTGGGAGCTGGATTTTTCTACTCAGAAATGGCTGGGAGACTGGCAGTTCGCGCTTGGAATTACGAGACGTTGTCAGCATCTTGCCCTGTATTCCATTACTGGCTGCAGGAAGAGGGACTATCCGCCGGTTTTCAACTATCAGAATACCTGGTGGGATGACAATGATAAGATGGAGAATTATTTTGGTCGTCTGGCGCTGTGTCTTTCTCAGGGTGAGCCGGTGCGGAAGGTGCTGATGATCCATCCGATTTCCAGCATCTGGACCGAGTGCCGCAGTGACCGGGCGGAGGATTTCAATCATCTGGAAATGAATATGGGATGGCTGGATGAGCATATTACTTCTTTAAATCGAAAAGGTGAGTATTATAACCGGATCGCAAAAGCGCTGACTGCAGGGCATGTGGATTTTGATTTTGGAGATGAAATCCTGTTGGAGCAGGACGGCAAGGTTGAGGATGGAATGTTTGTGGCAGGAAAGTGCAGCTATCAGGTGGTTGTGGTTCCGGGAGTGAGCAATCTGTTTGCAAACACGGTGAAGCTGTTGAAGGAATTTCTTGCAGCTGGTGGAATGGTGATCTGGCTGAAGCCGTATCCGGTGATGATTGAAGGAGAACGGATTGGTAGTAAGCAGATCTGCGGAAAATATGGTGATATCCGGGAGGTTTTAGATGAGGAAGCATTTGTCCATACGGTTGAGCATGAATGGGAGCTGACGGAAGCTGTGGCAAAATGCACCGGAAAAGATTTTACTGTGCGAAATGCCAGCGGCGCAGAGGATGGTGAGATTCTTTCCATGCTGAGAAAGACAGAAGATGGACATATTCTTTTCCTGACAAATCACGATCGGAACAATGCACATCAGATTTACATAAAGCTTGACTGCGGGAACGCTGTGGAAGAGCTTGACCCGCTGACCGGAGAAGTTTGTGAGGTGGAAACTGTTGCGGATGGAGAGGGCGTTTGCTTTACCAGGACATTCGAGACGGGGATGAGCCGAATTTATTTTGTGAAGAAAATAATAGGGGCTGGACAGATTATTAAAGAGATAAATAGTGTTGAAGACAAATGTGGAATTGAGGAAGATACTACCGTTGTGGACTTGGCGGCTGTTTCTGATGGCGTAAATGCGGTGCATGAAATGACAGTGAGCAAAGCTGCCACATTCCCATACAGACATCCGCATTACACAGATCCCGTATTAGCTACATTCGGTCCGGACGCGAAATTAAGAAGAACTATGGAGAATGTGCTGACGATAGATAAATGTACTTATGAGCTGGGGGTTGCTTCAGCAAATAAAATTTGTGACGGAAATGCTATGGTGGAAGATAAAGATCTTGACGCAATTGTAGAGCAGGTATCAGAATTCAGACATGGCAGCGGACTGTCAGAAGCAGGAAGCGTCTGTGAGTCCGCAGAGATGGAAATCTGGCAGGCGCAGAAGGAAATTCGTGAGAAATTGCGCATGCAGCAGGTTTACTATAACGGTGCACCTCAGCGATATACCTGGGTGGATCAGCCACATCCGGCAGATGGAACACCATTTACCATGCATTTCCGGTTTAATGTTGCAGAAGACATTTCCAGTGAATGCAGTTTTGTAATTGAGAAGCCTTATGGTCTGGAAGTTTACTTCGATGGCGTGAAATGTGCGCAGACCGGCAAATGGTTTATTGACAAAGACATGCGTTGCTTCGGACTTCCTGCTTTGAGTAAGGGGGTGCATCGGATTACCATAAAAGGCAGTTACGACCAAAAGCGGGAACTGGAAGATGTATTCGTAATTGGAAATTTCGCCGTAGATATGTCTGGCAATATTTCCAGGGAAAAAGAAATTCTGCATACTGGTGATTGGAGCATGCAAGGTTATGTAAACTATCCTGGCGGTATGATTTACCAGTACAAGGTGCCACAGTTGATTTCCGATAAGCAGGTTCTTCTTCATTTGGGTGAGTGGAGAGGTACCCTTCTGAAAGTCAGAGTAAATGGTAAGGAAGCTGGTTTTCATTTCGAAAAGAAGAATTGTGTCACAGATGTAACTGGTCTTTTCGAAAAAGAAGAGAATACTCTGGAAATTGAAGTTTCAGGAAGTCCAAGAAACATGTTCGGCCCATTCCACCAGTCTTACACCGGCTGCAGCCGGATCAGCTGGGCTGATTTCCGCACCGAGGGAATGTTCCATACGGATGGGAAGGTGCTGAAGCCTTATGGTATGATGGGGCAGAGTTATATTTGTGAGTATGAAGAGCAGTAAAAAATAACAGGAGGATTTATCATGATTGCAGATTACGCAGACAAACTGAATACATATGAGGAATTTAAAGATTACGCTGACATGGTTCAGCAGTTTATCAAAAAACAGAAAGAGGAGAACCTTCCAGAAGGCAGATACGACCTAAAAAACGGCATTTTTGCCTTGGTTCAGAAATATACCACGAAGTCCCTGGATGGTGCACAGATGGAATCCCATAAGAAATACTGCGACCTTCAGTACATTGTAGAAGGCACTGAGAAAATTTACTGGGCATCTCTTCGCAAGCTTACCGTAGAGGATGACCGCACCCCGGAAGCTGACATTATTTTCTATAAAAGTGGTCCGGAGCAGGGATACACTCTTCTGGAGGCTGGAATGTTCGGCTTCTACGTTCCTGAAGACGGACATATGCCCTGCATTGCCGTAATCGAACCACAGCCAGCAACGAAGATCGTGTTTAAGATTCCGGTGAAAGGTTGACAGTTTGAAAATAAAAGAGAACCATTAAGTCTTGAGTTACTGATTGACAAGCTCTTTCCAGAAAGCGTATACTATAGCGTGTTAAAAGCTTTTAGATACACAGGAGGAAAGAGCTATGAAAAACAACAATAGTATCAAAACCGTAGTTGCCATCGGTATCGGTGCAGCACTGTTCTTTGTGCTGGGACGCTTTGTGGCGATCCCTAGTCCGGTTCCGAATACAAACATCAGTCTTCAGTACGCAGTACTTGGACTTCTTGCAGCAATGTATGGCCCGGTTGCAGGCGGACTCATTGGTTTCATCGGGCATACACTGATCGACCTGTCCTGGGGTGGAAGCCCATGGTGGAGCTGGGTTATCACATCTGCATTTGTAGGTGTTGTGATCGGTCTGTTCGCCAAGAAGCTTCAGGTTCAGGAAGGCGATTTCGGAAAAGGCAAAGTTGCCGTTTTCACAGTTGCAAACGTGATCGCACATGTTGTAGGATGGGTAGTTGTTGCACCTGTACTTGACATTGTAATCTATGCTGAGCCGGCAAACAAAGTATTCGCACAGGGCGCATTCGCTGCAGTTTCAAACACCATCACAGGTGTTGTAGTCGGCGGTCTTCTGATCCTGGCTTATACAAAAACAATTGCAAAGAAAGGCTCCCTGGATCAGGAATAAGTTGAAAGGGAAATTTGTAAAAGACCTTGCTATGGGGAAACTTGTGGCAGGGTCTTTTTTGATGCATAATTTTATTGGATCCAAAAAGTAAATTTCGCAAGATTTATGCAAAATAAGATAAACTTTGGTAAGAAATTTTATTGTGGATTTAAGAAATTCGTGTTATCCTTTTGAGATGGTGTAAGGTGTACACTTATAGAGATGCAAATTGTTAAGTGGTTCTGAAGCAGTCACATTGTTTACAAATTGACGATGGATTCGCTTCAGGATATTTGATTTTGAGGTACTATATGACAGAGAAAAAATCTCCTATTATTTCTTTCAAAAACTTTTCTTTCCAGTACCGGGCACAGAAAAAGCCTACGCTGAAGGAAATTAATCTGGACATTTATCCTGGCGAGCGGGTGTTGATCGCAGGTCCTTCCGGCTGTGGAAAAAGTACTCTGGCAGGCTGCATCAATGGCCTGAATCCTTTTTCCAATCCAGGAGAATGCAGCGGGGAACTTATTGTGGATGGTGTGGATGCGCCGAAGAGCAGCATTTTTCAGCTCTCTGCACATGTGGGCACAGTGCTGCAGGATCCGGATGGTCAGTTTATCGGGCTGACGGTTGGCGAGGATATTGCCTTTGCATTGGAAAACAGCTGCATGCCGCAGGATGAAATGCATGAGATCACCCGTCACGCGGCAGAGCTGGTCGGAATTCAGGATCATCTGGATTACGCGCCCCACGAGCTTTCCGGAGGGCAGAAGCAGCGCGTCAGCCTGGCGGGGGTAATGGTGGATCAGGTGAAAATTTTGTTGTTCGATGAGCCATTGGCCAATCTGGATCCAGCTACAGGTAAGCAGACTATTGAGCTGATCGACGAGATTCAGGAAAAAACAGATACTACGGTGGTGATCATTGAGCACCGTCTGGAGGATGTTTTGTGGCGAGATGTGGACCGTATTGTTCTTATGGGCGATGGAAAAATTCTGGCAGATCTTCACCCGGATGAGCTTTTGTCCACCAGACTTCTGGAAGAAAACGGAATCCGAGAGCCTCTTTATCTTACTGCACTGCGTTATGCAGGTGTGGAACTTGCTCCTGCGAAGAAACCGGCACATGTTGATTCTGTTGTGATAGATAAGGCAGACCGGAAGAAAATGACAGACTGGTTCTGGTCCCGCCCGGCAGCAGAGGCTGAGAAAGAACATGAGCCGCTGCTTGAAGTTAGAAATCTTACCTTTGGTTATGAGAGAGGCAGGCAGACCTTACGTGATGTTTCTCTTACAATCCAAAAGGGTGAAATGGTCAGCATTGTAGGGAAAAACGGTGCCGGGAAATCTACTTTTTCCAAACTGGTCTGCGGCTTTGAGACACCAGATTCCGGTGAAATCCTTTTCCAGGGAAGGGATCTTCTGCAGGAAAATATCCGCCACAGAGCCAAACATATCGGCTATGTGATGCAGAATCCCAATCAGATGATTTCCAAGACCATGATTTTTGATGAGGTGGCACTGAGCCTTCGCAATATGGGAAAAAGCGAGGAAGAGATTCGGGAAAAAGTGGAGGAAACTTTGAAAGTCTGCGGACTTTTCCCATTTCGGAACTGGCCGGTATCGGCGCTTAGCTTCGGGCAGAAGAAGCGTGTGACTATTGCCAGTGTGCTGGTGCAGGATCCGGAACTGATCATTCTGGATGAGCCAACTGCGGGACAGGATTTTCACCATTATACAGAGATTATGGAGTTCCTTCGCGGGCTGAATGAAAAAGGGGTAACAGTTGTGATGATTACTCATGATATGCATTTGATGCTGGAATATACGCCTCGGGCACTGGTCTTTGCTGACGGCAGGCTGATCGCGGATAGAAGCGCGGCAGCAGTTCTTTGTGATCCACAGCTGATCCGTCAGGCGGCACTGAAGGAGACAAGCCTTTTTACCCTGGCGAACCAGCTGGGAATCAGTCCGGCGGAAGAGTTTGTGCAGCGTTTTATTGAGGAGGACAGGGAGGTGCGAAGCCATGGCTGCTAAGACAGTGTTGAATTATCTGCCAAGGGAAAGTGTGATACATAAGCTGACAGGTACCACCAAACTGGCGTTTTTCCTGCTTTTTACTTTTGCAAGTATGATCACTTATAATACGTGGGTACTGCTTGGGCTGTTTGCGGTGAGCCTGGCGGCGTTTAAGCTGAGTAAGATTAAGTTCCGCGAAGTGCGGTTTATGATGATTTTTATGCTGGTATTTCTGGTGCTGAATAATCTGTTTATTTTCCTGTTTGATCCTAACCAGGGAACGACGCTGTATGGCACCAGACATGTGCTTTGCCACCTGTTCTGGCGGTATGATCTGACTGCAGAGCAGCTGTTTTATATGGTGAATATTTCTCTGAAATATTTTGTTGCGCTGCCGGTTGCGATCTTGTTTATTTCTGCAACGAACCCAAGTGAGTTTGCTGCTAGCCTAAACAGTATTGGAATTTCCTATAAAGTGGGTTATTCTGTGGCGATTGCGCTTCGATACATTCCAGACATTCAGCGTGACTACCACAGCATCAGCCAGGCTCAGCAGGCAAGGGGCGTAGAGCTTGGAAAAAACGAGCACTTTTTTGCCCGGCTGAAGAATTCGGTGAATATTCTTCTGCCGCTGATCCTGACCAGCCTGAATCGGATTGATACCATTTCCAATGCCATGGAACTGCGTGGGTTCGGAAAGGATAAGAAGAGAACGTGGTATATGAAGAGACCTTTTGAGAAAAGGGACTTCGTGGCAATTGGAGTTGGCGTGGTACTGCTGGTAGTCAGCATGACGGTGACGATACGGTGGGGGAGATTTTATAATCCGTTTGTTTGAGAAAAAGGGAATATGGTAAGAGATATAGATGGCTGTGCGAGGGGGCTCGCATGGCCATTTTATACTATAAATGCGATTGACAAAAAATAGTATAGATGTTACTATGAATTAACGCAACGCGTCTGTTTTTTAGGGGGTAGGAAGGTAGATCAGATGAGTAGAGGAAAAGAGGTAAAGGAATTACGTGAAAAAATGGGAATGAATCGGAGGGAATTTAGTGAGTACTATGGAATTCCTTATCGTACAGTTCAAGATTGGGAGGCTGAAAAGCGTGAACTGCCAGATTATCTCTTACGTTTGCTTAAGTATCGGGCAGAGATTGAGAATAGAGTAAAAAAAGAAACGAGCACCTCGCTTGAGCAATAGCTGTATGGTAACAAACCCATTTTATATATATATTATAACAATAGGAAATTTTCTGCAAGTGAAAATTTAAATTACTGAAAAATACTATAACAATAGAATAAATATTTAAAATATATAGTCCCTACGAGTAGCTTGATATTATTCGCCCCGTCGAATATAATAATTAAGGTACGAAGCTTTTGGAGGTGCAAGATGAAATACATGACTGCTAGTCAAGCTGCAGAAAAATGGAAAATATCACAAAGAAGAGTTCAAATTCTTTGTGCGCAGAATAGAATTAAAGGAGTTTTTAAATTAGGTGAAAATTGGGCAATTCCAATGAATACACCTAAACCAAGCGATAAAAGAAGAAAGGCGGAGAGTCATGATGAAGAAATTTAATGTGATAGATCTTTTTTGTGGATGTGGAGGGTTTTCAAAAGGTTTTGAAGAAGCTGGATTTAATATTTGTTTTGGAATTGATATGTGGAAAGATGCCACAGTTACTTATCAGCATAATTTTTCCAATGCGGTTGTGTTAAATGAGGACATTACAAAAATTTCAGGAGAGGACATTTTGAAAATGTGCAGTTTACAGGCCACTGAAGTTGACGTAATAATTGGAGGACCACCGTGTCAGGGGTTCTCTGTGTCTGGAAAAAGAATGATTGATGATGAAAGGAACAGGTTGTATAAATCGTATGTAAATATTGTATCAATTATTAAACCGAAGGCTTTTGTAATGGAAAATGTGCCTGGACTTGTGAGGCTTTTCAAAGGAAAAGTTGCAGAACAGGTTAAAGAGGATTTTACAAATATTGGATATTCTGTTCAAATGAAAATATTATCTGCGGACAATTATGGTGTACCACAGCAAAGAAAAAGGGTGTTTTTTGTAGGAATACGAAAAGATTTATCGGAAAAAGGTATAAAGTATTTTTATCCAGAGCCAATTATGGGAGAGGGAACAGGAATAAATTCGTGGACGTGCAAAGACGCTATCAGCGATCTCGATTTTGTCCCAGATGATCGTGTGTTAGGGGAAGAGATAGAATATGTATTGCCAGCAGAAAACGAATATCAAAAAGTAATGCGAGAAGGTAGTAAAAGCGTATTAAATCATTCAATAACCTTGCATACAGAAAGAACAAAAGAAATTATATCTATGGTTCCGGATGGGGGAAACTATAAAGATTTACCAGAGAATTTACAGAATACAAGGAAAGTGCATATTGCGTGGACAAGGATGAATAGTAACAAGCCATGCTTTACTATAGATACAGGACATAATCATCATTTCCATTATAAAGAAAATCGTGTTCCGACTGTGCGTGAATCGGCAAGAATACAATCATTTCCGGATTCTTTTGAATTCATAGGGATAAAAACAAGTCAGTTGAAGCAGGTAGGAAATGCTGTTCCGCCTTTGCTTGCCAAAGCAATTGCTAGAAGTCTTGAAAGTATTTTAGAAGAGGGGTGACTATATGTATGATCCAAGTAAACAGTATAGATGCACAATAATCCGAGGAAAATCACAAAAAGAAATGGATGATCTTTTGCCCGCATATGCAAAGGTCATAGACGAAATCTGTCCATGCAGTCATCAGGATTTTGAGACACTGTTTAATGAAGCTTTTAAGCGATACCTTCCAGAATCTGAACGCATAAAGAAAACTTTGGATAATCATAGGACAGAAATTTCCGGGAAATTATTTGGAATGTACTATTTCGCAGAAGATGGAATGGTATACGAGTCTGAACGAACTCAAAAGTATCTTGAAGATAATGACCAGCCTGCTTTTTTTAAGGATATATGTTTCAAAATGCAATTTCCTAATGGCATGCAAAAGGTGTCAACTACTGTCGCTAAAAGAGTTGAAGATGAGATTAGTGTTCGACCAAACGCATTTGTTTTAAAATTGTTACAAATTGCTCAAACAGCAGGTGTGACTATTACAAAGAAAGCGTTAGGCTATTATGTTTTAAATTCATTAGATGTATTACAAGGACATGCTAATCCGTATGAAGTGCTAGAAGCGATAGTAAAGGACCAGAAAGATGGGATTGAACACGACATAAGTGTTCCTGGAAAAGCGTCTTCGTATACGCATCAACATATAAATGAACAGATAAATTATTTGGAATTAGCTAATTTAATTAGAGTAACAGAAGATAAACGTGTGATTTTAAATCCCAATGAAAGCGAAGCAATTAGTCTTTTTACATCAGTTTATAAAGATAAACCAGAATTTGATGTTTATGAATATGATTTGGGAAATGCTGAAATTAGAAAAGAATTTCAATTTAAATGGGATGCATATTATGCTCGCTTATCTCAATATGCTCAAAATTTTAAGACTAGTTCTGTAGCTTTATTGTTTGAAGAAAAAAAGTCTATAGAAGAAACTAAAAAATCACGAGTTAATCTTACAGAGTTTGGAGATGAAGGGGAAACACTTGTATATAATTACGAAAAGTCGAGAGTTGCAGCGTATAATACAAGATTAGCAAATAAAGTTCTTTCACTTGGGAAAACAAGAGGTATTGGTTATGATATTCAGTCTGTCATTGCTGAACCAGGGGATGAGGCTGAGTTTGTAAAATATATTGAAGTAAAATCGACTAAGCGTTTAACCAGTCCGGACTTATCAGATCCGCTATGGGTAGATTCGTTAAATATTACAAGAAATGAATGGATAGCTGCGCAGCAGCATAAAGAGTATTATGCAATATACAGAGTGTTTTTTACACGAGAGGGGGCTACTGTTTTTGTGATAAATAATGTGGCTGAAAAGATTAAAGATGGAAGAATACAGGTAACACCTATGACATATAGAGTTGATTTTTCCAATAGCAGTGTAGATAAAGAGATACCAATTAGAAATGAGGAAAGTTAATGTACAAAGTAGTTTCGTTGTTTGCTGGCTGTGGAGGTTGTGATCAGGGTATAACAGGAGATTTTGTGTTTAATCAAAAAAGATATGAACGACTTCCGTTTGAACTTACGTATGCAATGGATATTGACCAAAAAGCATTAAATACCCATATGCTGAATTTTAGGGACAGTATAATAAAATGTGCGGATGTATGCGATGTGGAATCATCCGAAATTCCGGATTGTGATGTTATTATTGGAGGGTTTCCCTGCCAGTCATTTAGTACGGTGAATCCAACGAAGGATCCGTTTGATGAAAGAGCAAATTTGTACAAACAAATGGTACGAATTGTTAAGGATAAACAGCCACAAGTATTTATTGCAGAAAATGTGAAAGGCCTTATGACATTACATAAAGGAGAGATTTTTAAAAGAATATATAAAGCTTTTGAAGATGCTGGATATACGTTATCTTATCGTTTATTAAATGCGGCAGATTATGGCGTTCCGCAGAAGCGAGAGCGGATGATTATGGTTGGGTTTAGAAATGATTTAGGAATAAAATTTGAGTTTCCAGAGGAAACAAATAAGAATAACTGGGTACCACTTTCTGTTGCAGTGCAAAAACTTGCAATTGATGAACAAAAATATTATTTTTCAAAAAGAGCTGTTTTAGGAATGAAAAATGCAAAACCAAATATGAAGAGAGGTTTATGGCAACATTTAGATGAACCGTGTCTGACGGTTACAAGTCATCTGGCAAAAGTAAGTTTAAATTCCCGAGATCCAGTTCTTTTAGTTGATCCTGAAAAAGAGTTATATCGTCGTTTTACGCCGAGAGAAGCCGCACGTATACAGTCATTTCCCGATGAGTTTAATTTTGCAGGTAGTGAAACTGATGCATACCGACAAATTGGTAATGCAGTACCTCCGGTAATGTTTTGGCATGTTACTAAAAAAGTAGCAGATTATTTAGAAAAATAAATTCCTAAAATTTGAAGATAATCTGAGGAGAAACTAAAATGACGGATGTACTTACGCCAGAGCAGCGAAGAAGAAATATGCAAAATATCCACCAGAAAGATACGTCAATTGAGCTTTGTTTACGAAAAGCATTATGGAAGAAAGGATATAGATACCGCAAAAATGTAAAAACTTTACCCGGAAAGCCAGACATAGTGATTACAAAATATAAAATTGCAATATTTTGCGACAGTGAATTTTTTCACGGAAAGGATTGGGAAGTTCTAAAACCGCGGTTGGAAAAAGGAGTGCATGGAGATTTTTGGGTGAAAAAAATTACGAACAATAGAAGACGAGATGATGAAGTTAATAAAAAACTATTGTTTATGGGCTGGACTGTAATTCGCTTTTGGGGAAAGGAGATAATGAAAAACACAGATGAGTGTGTAAGGGTTATAGAAGAAACAGTATTTGATATCAAAATGGAAGTAAATGATTAAATAATGGAATAATTACAAAATTTAGGAGAAATGAAACAATGCTAGAGGCAATGACTTATCAAGATATGCTTAGTGATATTAACGAAAATGCAAGAAAGAACGGTATTATAAATGATACTATTGGTATTTTGATCACAAGGCCGGATCTGCCGACCGGAAAACAAATTATGAACAGCTTAGAATATTTTCATTTTCGAACAGGAAAATCTGTTAATTTTTATTTACCCGGTTATGGTGCGTACTGGACAAAATATGATTATCCTGATGGGATAGTTGTAACAAGAATAAACGGAGTTGAATGGTCTTTTAGCAATGAAATGTTTGTCTCATTTATTCAAAATTTAGAACATTATTCAAAATGGCAATATTCAGGAGAAAGTGAACTATTATTAGTGGAATTAAAGGATAATGTTTTGTCGTATCAAAATACAATGCAATTTCACTTAGATAACATGCTTAGGGACAGAGTTATAGGATCTATTCCTCAATTTTTTGAAACTTTATTTAGAGTATGTGCAAATAAAGATTCATTACAACAAATTAGTAACATTTTTGGGCAAAAGACAGTTAAACATGTAAGTATGGAATTTGTATTAAGCAATGTACCATCCGGTTTGAGAAAACTTTTTACAGAAGAAAAATATTTCTGTGTAAAAAATGTGGAAAATTAGAGAATATACCACATGTACTATTGGTTTAACATGCTTCAGAATATAAAATATAGAAAAAATTTATGGCTATCAACTGAATTTTGTTATGGGGTATAACGTATTTACTAAGGAGAAAACCATCATGAATTTAACCAACATTTTTGAATCCACTGATTTTGTTCACGCCAGTGGCACGAAGGAAGAACTACAGGTTGCGGAATTTTTGAAAGGACAGTGCGAGGAACTGGGAGTGACGGCGAAGATAGAGGCTTTTCGGGTTGCTATGGGGAATATTGAGGAATCCCATCTTTTTGCAGATGGGAAAGAAATTCCCTGTAAGGCATTTAACTGTTGCGGCAGTGGCGTTGTAGAAGGGGAACTTTATTATATGCCGGGAACGGATCCGGTCTCTGTGGCTGGTGCTAAAGATAAGATCGTGCTTCTGGATACTCAGGGAATTGGATTTTTCGGATATCAGGATCTGATGAAGGCAGGAGCAAAGGGGATTATTTTCCAGTATGGAAATGTACACTTCCCAAATACAGATATAGATCAGAGGGATCTGCGAGAGGCTGTTGTAGGGGAAGAGCGTAAGGTACTTTGTGCTATGATTCATTCCAGCCAGGCTGTAGAGCTGGTGAAAAACAAAGTAAAGAATATCCGTTTAGAGGTATTCCAGAAAGAGTATGACGGCCAGTCACACAATGTAGTCGCAGAGCTTCCCGGTAAGCGTGACGAGTTTATTGTATTAACAGCTCATTACGATACCACTTCTTTATCTCATGGCGCATATGACAATATGAGCGGCTGTGCAGGACTGCTTGGAATTATGGAGCAGCTGAAAGGAAAGGAGCTGAACTATGGGCTTCGTCTCGTGTTCTGTGGAAGTGAGGAACGTGGACTTCTGGGTTCCAAGGCTTATGTACGTGATCATAAAGAGGAATTAGAGAAAATAGTGTTGAATATTAACTTGGATATGATCGGAACCTACCTGGGCAAGTTTATTGCCTGTGTTTCCGCAGAGGATAAGCTGGTTCACTATATTTCCTATATGGCGGCAGAAACCGGCTTTCCTGTAGAAGCTAAGAGCGGTGTTTATTCCAGTGATTCCACGCCGTTTGCAGATGGCGGTGTTCCGGCGCTGTCCTTTGCCAGAATTTCCAGTCCGAATGTAACACCAATTCACTGCCGTTATGATGTTAAAGAAGTTATGTCTATGGAGCAGCTGCAGAGAGATATTGATTTTCTGGTGAAGTTTACACAGCACTTTGCAAATGCGGTTGTATGCCCGGTTGCGCGGGAGATTCCTGAGAAGATTAAAAAAGAACTGGATGAGTACCTTTTCAGAAAGAGAAAAGAGCAATAGAGCATGAAGAAAACTCCAAAATAAATGTGCGCTATAAAGTGGGATGTGCAGATTACAGGAAAAGATTTTTGAAACGTGTTTCAGATAAGGTAGCTGGGATGAAAAAAGGAGGAGTCCTATGAGTTACATAACTACATACACAAGAAAGCATTTCGACCCGGTTCATCCGGACCCGGAGCGAATCTGCATTCAGGATATTGCACATGCATTGCCATTGATCTGCCGGGGAAATGGACATGTAAGCACCTTTTGGTCTGTTGGGGAGCATTGTATTTGCTGTGCGAAGGAGGCTCTTGGGCGAGGGTATTCCAATCGTCAGGCGCTGGCTTGTCTTTTGCATGATGCCAGCGAGTGCTATATGTCAGATGTGCCCCGTCCGCTGAAGCAGGAGATGCCCAGATACCGTGAGGTGGAAGAGCAGCTGCTTCAGGTGATTTATAAGAAATTTCTGGGAAGCAGTCTGACTGATGAAGAAGCGCAGCGTCTGAAAGAAATTGATGATGATCTTCTCTGGTATGATTTAGAGGTTCTTCTGGAAGAGAAACAACCGGGGGATGCACCGAAGCTGCACTTTGAGCTGGATTATACAGTGCGGCCGTTTGTTGAAGTAGAGCAGGAATATCTGGAAATGTTTCAAAAACTGAGCGAATCATAAAAGACAGATTTTTACCCGGAGAATGCGGCATTTATTATGCAGAAATATGAGGGATGGCAGATTCAGAAACAGACCTCAGACAGATTCTATGGGAGGAATTACACATGAACCAGGAGATAAAAATAGCGGTTTGTGATGACCTTGCGGAAGACAGGGAGAATATCACCCGGCTGCTTTCGGAATACACAGACAAAAATAACCTATATGTGAAAATAGAAGAATTTTCTTCCGGGGAGGCATTTTTATCCTCAGATACATCCGTTTATTCACTGGTTTTTATGGATATTTTTATGAGTGGGATGAACGGTATGGAGACGGCGAAGAAGCTGATTTCAAGAAACAGCCGGGTGCAGATCGTGTTCGGGAGCACCAGTACGGAGTTTGCAGCAGAGGCCTTTGATATTGAGGCGCTTCATTACATGGTGAAGCCAGTGAGAAAAGAGAAGCTGTTTCACATTCTGGATCGCTTTTTTGACAGTGTCTACTCCCTGCGGACTGTGAACGTGAAAGTGGGACGGCTGGAGGAGAGCATTTACATTTCCGATATTCTGTATGCAGAAGCAGATGGAAAACGAGCGAAAATTCACACGAAAAAGGGCGTGATAGATGCTTCCATGTCTATGGCAGATCTGGAAAAGGTTCTGCCAGCCAATGAGTTTTGCCGCCCGATCCGGTGGGCGCTGGTTTCCATGAGGGAAATCGTGGCTATGCCTACGGATATTCTGAAGCTGTCGGATAAGACAGAAATCCCCATCAGTCGTCTTAAGCGAAAGGAAATCCAGGATGCTTTTGCAAATTATAGCTGGCGAAGTACGAGACGGCGCATGCGGGGCGGAATCCTGTAAAAGAATTTACAGACTACGTTATAATTATAAAAGGAAAAAACTTTATAGCGTGTTTGAAAAAAGGTTTTCTGTAAAATATACGTTATAATCTGCAGGAGAAACTTGAAACGAAATATTGAGAGAACGTTTCGGACATGTTATGATTTGGAAAATATGAAAAACCTTTAGAAAACATTTTTTTGAAAGCGGAGGACATCATACTATGGGAAAAATTATTAATTTATCAGCAGTACTGGAAAAAGAAGAGAAATTACAGCAGGTAGTAGATTACATGGAGGAACTGAAAGACCAGTTTTCAGATTTGATCCAGGAGTATGAGGATGATGGCGCAGATGTAAGGAAAGTCGATACACTGACTGAGGCTCTGGACGCGCTGGAAGATGCATATGAGATGGTCTGTGAAGTTGCTGAGGAAGAGGAGTGATAATTTATTTAAAATAAGGTACATTCAGCTAAAAACACGAAACAACACAACGTGTTAATTAGTACTGGGTGTACTTTTCTTGTATATTGTGGAGATTTTGTAGTGTATAGAAATCGTACAAGCGTCGCTACGCGACGGCTCTAATGTTACTGTGAACTTTGTTCACAAAAAACACCTCGCGGAATGTTACCAGTGAACAGTAACGCTCCAATCTATTTTCTCATATAAAATCCCAAAAACCTATTGACATAGTGGGTTAATAGTGGTAATATCCATTTAACGAATAAATAACCCAGTAAATCAATACGGAATATCGACAATTATTGCCGAAGAAGCAAGCTGGCAGTTACTGGGGGCAGATACAGACATAACAGGCGGGCCGCCATACGGCGACATCACCTCGAATAAATGTAAAGCGGCCGCAGGCGCCGGGAAAGGAATGGATATGGCATACTATAAGGGAACACTTGGATTGATCGGAAACACCCCACTTGTAGAGGTTACAAATATTGAGAAGGAGCTTGGACTGGAAGCTACTGTTCTTGTGAAGCTGGAATACTTTAACCCGGCAGGAAGCGTTAAGGACAGAATTGCCAAGGCTATGATCGAGGACGCAGAGCAGAAAGGAATTCTGAAGGAAGGTTCCGTAATCATTGAGCCAACTTCTGGAAATACCGGAATCGGTCTGGCATCTATCGCAGCAGCTAAGGGATACAGAATCATCCTCACCATGCCAGAGACCATGAGTGTTGAGCGTCGAAACATTTTGAAAGCATACGGCGCAGAGCTTGTTCTTACCGATGGAACCAAGGGAATGAAAGGTGCCATTGCCAGGGCCAACGAACTGGCAGAGGAGATTCCGAACAGCTTCATCCCAGGACAGTTTGTGAACCCGGCGAACCCGGCAGTGCACAAGGCGACTACAGGTCCGGAGATCTGGAAGGACACTGAGGGAAAGGTTGATATCTTCATCGCAGGTGTTGGTACAGGCGGAACCCTTACCGGAACAGGTGAATATCTGAAAGAGCAGAACCCGAATGTGAAAATTGTAGCACTTGAGCCTTCTACCTCCCCGGTATTATCTGAGGGAAAAGCAGGTCCGCACAAGATCCAGGGAATCGGTGCCGGATTTGTTCCGGATGTTCTGAATACCAAAGTTTATGATGAGATTTATAAAGCAGAGGCTGATGAGGCATTTGCCACAGCGAAGCTTCTTGCACACAAAGAAGGAATCCTGGTTGGAATTTCTTCCGGAGCTGCGTTAAAAGCCGCAATTGACTATGCAAAGAAGCCTGAGAATAAGGGCAAAGTGATTGTAGCCCTTCTTCCGGATACTGGTGACAGATATTATTCTACACCACTGTTCACTGAATAAAGATACATAGTAAACATACGGTAACTGTGAAGGCATTGCGCAGTTATAGTTTACCAAATAAGAAGCCTCACTATCTGATATCGCTTATACAGAGTTGTTATCAGATCGGTGAGGCTTTTTTGCGTAATATTACGCTATTATTTTATTTGGCTAGCAATTGTACCGTCAGCATTGATAGTACAATTATCGGTCGGATTGAATTCGAGAATGTACATAAAAATTGCATGCTTATACATAAAAACGACAACTAACTTTTCCGGCGCCGTTTGTGATTGTAAGGGAAAATAGCTATGCTAAAATGGATTTAGTCAATTATCAAAAATAAATGTAATTGTTCAGTGCTAATTTTCAAAATGCTTTGTATTTCGTCATTTGATTCTGACCAGTTACAAATGAATTTAAGGGAGAGAAAAGAATTATGAAAAGGAAGGCAATCAGCCGGATACTTGCAATTTCGCTGAGTGTTGCAATGTGTGCACAAAGCATTCCGATTTATGCTGCAGAAGAAATTGGGACTTCAGCTGCAGCGGACTTCTTCGCAGAAGATTCTATTGAAAACCAGAGTTTGAATGAAGGCGACGCGGAAACCAACGCGGAAACTAACACGGAATCTAATACAGAAACCAACACGAAAGCCGATGCGACAACCGGCATATCGGAAGCGTATACGTTGGAAGAGAGTAATTCAGCGACCACATCGGAGGAAACGGTTACTGACGAGGATGGATTCTGGTCTGGAGAATCAGAAACAGTTGAATCTTCAGCAAATGGTTCTGGTGGATGGGAATCTGCGGAAATGGATGGAGCAGAAGCGGGAGATGAGGCGGTAAAGCGAGATGCTGCAGCTTTTGTTTCGGGAGACGTGGAAGAAAACGTAGAGGAAACTGGAGAAACAAATGAATTGGAAGAGGCTCTTTCTGAATCGGCAGAGATGACAGAAGGTGATTTTTCCTATGTAATTGTAAATAACAGTTATGCGCGTATTACCAGATATTCCGGAAGTGCCACCATCGTTCAGGTTCCGTCTACCATAGGTGGTTATGCGGTTCAGGTGATCGGAGCGAGAGCATTCCAGGGAAATACAGTGCTGGAAAGTATGGAGCTTCCCGATGGCCTGACTACCATATATGCTTATGCATTTGCAGACTGTACAAACCTTACCCAGATCAATCTGTCAGAAGGTCTTAATATACGCCTATGCATTTGAAAAATGTACCAGTATCACCAGCATACACCTGCCAGACAGCATTACCACGATGGGATATAAAGTCTTTGGAGGCTGCAGCAATCTTGTCAGTGCCAATTATCCGGTGAACTGGGTAAACAGCCCCAGTGGAAACGGATCGAACAGCTATGAATATGGAAATGTATTTTCCGGCTGTCCGAAGCTTACCGAGATTGAGATTCCGGAAGGAGTAAAGGTAATCGCGCCCCACAGCTTTGCAAACTTAACCACACTAACCAGTGTAACGTTGCCATCAAGCCTGACCGAAATCGGTGCATACGCATTCGCAGGAGCAACCGGTCTCACAGAAGTAACGCTTCCTTCCAATACCAAGACGATAAGAGATTATGCATTTGCCGACTGCGCAGGTTTAAAGGATATTTACATTCCAGATTCCACTACTGATATCAGGAAAGCTGTATTCGAAAACTGCCCACAGCTGACGATACATTGCAGTTATTATTCTATGGCAACCATATATGCCATTGAAAATAATATTCCATTTGAGCAAATTGGAACTTATACGGACAGCGCCGAAACCGTCCTGGATCGTTCAGGCACCAGCTATTACGGAGACTTCGGAAGTGCCACAGCCAATGGATATGTGGCCATGACAGTACGCTATAACATAAAAGACACATGGAAATCCGCAGTAAGCGACCTGAATGTGAAGCTGGTTCTTCCTTCCAACGGAGAGCTTGACGAATCCACATTAAAGGTGGATGGGGAGTTATGCCAGAACTATAATTTAAAGGACAGGACACTGACCATTCCTGTGAGCGGTACCTCTGGAATTATCCGTTTCAGTATCAAAGCACAGAGTCAGTCGGCAGCACGCAGCTACGCTATTTTGAACTACAAAAAGAACAGAAACTCCAGCCAGGAAATCATCGGTGTACTGAATGAAAGCATTAATCTGTTCACCATAGATGCACCAGATGTTGTATCAAAGCCAACCGTAAATGTTTCCGGTATGGCAAATGCCGGTGGAACTGTTACCCTGCTTGTGAATGAGAAAGAACAGCAGACAGTCCAGGTATCAAAGGCCGGCTTATGGTCTGCCGTCCTTACACTGGAAAATCCTTCCAACTATGAGACATATAAGATCAAAGCACTTTGCACACAGGCAGATGGTACAACAGAAACAAGGACTGTCGCAGTCACCTATAATGAAGGAGAACCCTCAATCGAGTCCTTCAAAATGTACTATAATGAGCATGACAAAATAAAATCCTACGATCTGACAAAGACAGACGGAGTAACACCTTTGGTGTATTATCTTCCGAAAAGCAAATTTGACTATGAGCTTACCTTTGAAAACCCGGAACAGATAAAGACTCTGTATGTTACAAGCACCAGAAACAACCAGACCAAATATCTGGAAGCAACCTATGAACCAGAAAAAAATGCGTTTGTGACAGACGGATATTTCGATGAATCCGATCACAATTATGTTCCTGGTGTGATCAGCTATGAATATAACAAAACAGTTCCAGAAGTAAAAATGGGACAGGATTTTGACTGGGAGGCTTTGCAGAAAGGACTTCCTGAAGGCGCAGAAAAGGATATTACGGTAAGGAAAAATACAGCAACCGATTATGACGCAACCATTGATCTCAGTAAATTCGGGGAGGATCTGAAAGATGTAGGACTGGATGTCACCATCAGCGTGTTTGACGAGAGCAACGGTTCCAGTATGGGAACATGGAAGGGATTGATCGACGAAGCCAATAAAGATATGGGCTATCTGATCCCGGGGTACGATGACAGCAAGTATATCTGCAACCTGGATTATTCCGACAAAGGCACCTGGTATATGCTGGTAAAGGATGTTACCGGAAATAAATACATTGGATTTATGCTGGACACTGCTACTGAAAATGCCGGGACTCTGGATCAGTACTGGGCACTTTCCCAGATTTCCTCCCACCTGTCAACAATAAATAAGGGAGCGTCCATGTTATATCAGAACTATCAGATTGAGAAAGACATGGATGAGCTGAGAAAAGATGTACTGGCTTCCGGCGGTCACTATTCTGACCAGGAATTAAAGGAGAAATTGAAAGCTGTGGATAATCTGGAGAGTGACCAGAAAATGTTTATGATCATGACAGCGATGATTCCACTGGTCGTAGCAGGAGGGGCGATGGGCGCAGGCCCGGTAATTGCGCTGACTGCCATATTGGGAACGATTACAGCAGCTTCCTCATTATTCTGGGATATCAGAAAAGCAGATATTAAAGGGGAAAAATTCAAGCTTCGTTTTGTAGTAGATCCAAGCGGCTATGTGTTTGATCTTTCCACAGGAGAGAGAATTGAGGATGTTACCGTAACAGCTTACTGGATTCCATATGATGAATCTGATGATTTCTGGAATAAAACGCCGTCCCCATCCGAGTATGGAACGAAATGGAATGCGGGGGAGTATAACCAGTACAATCCTCTTCAGACAAATGCAGACGGAAAATATGCATGGGATGTTCCGGAAGGCTGGTGGAGAGTAAAATACGAGAAAGAGGGATATGAAACTACATGGAGTGACTGGATGACCGTTCCGCCGCTTCGAACCGAAGTGAATATCGGGATGGTATCGCAGACAAAACCGTCGGTAGAGCACAGCTGGGATAACGGAACGGTAGTCATAGCAGCGACTTGTACTTCCACAGGAATTATCAGCTATGAGTGCACGGACTGCCATATTACCAGAACAGAGGTTTTACCGGTGAATCCGGACGCCCACAGCTGGGATAACGGAAATGTGACAAAGGAAGCCACCTGTACTGAGGAAGGTATCAGAACCTTTACCTGTGTGAACTGCAGACAGACCAGAACCGAGAAGCTGCCCGCGAAGGGACATGGGGAAACAGAGGTCAGAGGGAAAAAAGCAGCAACCTGTGCAAGTGAAGGCTATACAGGCGACACTTATTGTAAGACCTGCGGAACCAGATTAAGCGGCGGTGAAACAATCGCGAAGACAGAACATACCTGGGGAGAATGGGAAAAGACATCAGATGCTACCGTATTTGCAGCTCAGAAAGAGAAAAGAATCTGTAAGCTCTGCCAGACCACAGAAGAAAGAGACAATGGAAATCCGCTGACTTCCAAAATGACACTTACAGCCTCCAGCCTGAAAATGAAAATAAAACAGACCACAAAAGTGCTCAAGATTTCCGGCATGGAGAGTGGGGACTATGTAGCATCTGTGGTTTCAGGCAACAGTAAGCTTCTGAAAGTAAGCTCCTACACCAAAGACGGTGCAGTTACGCTGAAGGCTCAGAAGAAAACAGGAAAGACGAAACTTACAGTGACTCTGGCTGGCGGTGCAGTAAAAACTGTGAATGTTACCATCCAGAAGGGAACTGTGAAAACCACCAAAATTTTAGGTGTACCGAAGAAAATCACCTTAAAGAAAGGGAAGAAACAGACCCTGGCACCGATTCTGGCGCCGATCACAACCCAGCAGAAAGTGACCTACACCACATCTAATAAGAAAGTCTGCACTGTGACAAAAGGTGGTGTAATTACAGCGAAGAAAAAAGGTACTGCAAAAGTTACGGTACGCTCCGGCAGCAAAAAAGTGGTTATTACAGTCAAAGTGTGGTAAGCTGCAAGAGCGCGAAGCGGGCTACGCTGACTGAAAGAAGACAAAATATACCGTAAAGCGGGGCGTGCAGATTGTAAGAATGATTAGGGGGCAGACTTTAGAACTGCCAATATTACAGGATGTATGATGCCTCTGATAAACTGCCGTGTCTGATATGTTTAAGAAACATATTGGACACGGCAGTTTTTTTTAACAGGATAACTGTTTAGTATCTTCACACTGCCTTCTGGATAGTTGTCAAACAGGTTGTGCTGTGCATAAAAAAAGCAATCTTGTGCATAAAAACCGTAACCTTTCCCACCATTATTGTCTCAAAAATTCAATTATGATATTCTTTTTATGAGAAAAAAAGAGCACTTTTCCAGCTTTTGAAAATTTGCTGGTGCTATTCAGAGCCACGAAGCGTGTTGCTGTGAACGGAGTAAACAGTAACCCAAATGGATTTTTGAACAGTTATAATTGCCGAAAAAATAAGGGGGAATGAAAGAGTGAAAAAACAAATTTCAAAATGTGTGAAAATGCTGTTCCTTGGCATTATCATGTGCCTGGGTATGGCGCTTAGCGTGCATGCAGAAGGCTCAGGACAGTTTTTCCAGTTCGACGGCGAAAAGTGGAACAAGGAAGAATTTTCCTGGACAGACAGTCAGGGGCAGATCTGGTATGCCCATGAATATGGAACAAATGGAGAAGCTATTATCAGCGCAGTAACCGAGGCTGTTATGGAACTGCAGGTTCCGTCATATGTGTATAAGGATGGTGTGGCGAAGAAGGTAATTGGAATCGGTAAGTATTTTCCGGATTCAGAATATGATAACACATGGGACCGGTTTAGCTGTTTCTATTACGATGGAAAGTATGGCAACGGAACGCTGTATAAGTTGATTCTTCCGGATACACTCTGCTATGTGATGCCCAATGCATTTTCAACAAGTGGCAGCTGGTTTGACGGACTGGCAGCCGTTCAGCTGCCGCAGAATCCACGGCTTGTAATTGGAGAAAGTGCGTTTTATGGGGATAAGAATCTTCAAATCGTGCATTTTAATGACGCAGTAGGCGGTGCACAGCCTGTAAAAATCGAGAAGCAGGCATTTGGTAACTGTCCGAAACTGGAAGAGATAACATTGCCGCCAACAGGGGCTTATAACGAGATTGATAAAGAAGCTTTTTACAGTTATGGAGAATGTAACCTGAAAAGAATTTACAATGCCCCATCCGAGCTGGAACTGGGCTGGGATCAGTATTGTGCCGATGTTGAGGAGGTTTCTTTTGCAGAAGGACTTACATATGTCGATGGAATTTCGACTATTGTAGCTTATGAATGGAATGAGGATGGAAGTCCCTCGAGTGGACGGGGAGAAAACATTAAAACACTGAAAAAAGTAACGTTGCCCTCCACACTGAAGGAAATTGGCTGGGACGCATTTAAGGATAACAAGAACCTTACTTACATCAATCTCCCGGAGGGCTTAACCACTATTGGAAGTTATGCTTTTGCAGGCTGTACAGCGCTTACAGGATTTACTTCTCTTCCGGCAAGCGTAAGCGGAGGTATCGGAGAAGGTGCATTTATGGGCTGCAAGAACCTCCATCTTGAAAATGTATATATTCATGGAACTGACAGCCTGAAATATCAGTTCACCGACAGTGGAATTGTAAGTATCCGCATTGGTGCTGATGTAAAATATACAGTTGGTGCAATGTTCAAGGGCTGCACAAGCTTAAAAGAAATCACAGTTGACGCAGGACATCCGTACCTTTCTTCCCAGGACGGTGTGCTTTACAGTAAGGTCTATAAAAGCAGCGGAGGGGAAGTGGCTGGCAGCAGTATTTTCACCTATCCTGCAGGAAAAAGCTGGGCAGGAAGCTATACACTTCCGTCAGATGTAGTATTGTTAGGCGGTTTTGCATTTGATTCCTGTAAATTTACAGAGATTCACATTCCGGCCCGTGTACTGGATCTGGATTATGACTCTATGGCTTCTATAGGAGACAGGAACACATATTATGCCTTTGATTCCATCAAGGACAGCTGTAAATTATACGTTGTAAAAAATTCTTATGTGGACAATTACTTTAATACACGTTATCATTTTTATTATGAAAATGGTGATGTGCTTCCAATTAGTTATGATCTGGCTGGCGGAACAAATGACAGCTCCAACCCATCCACTTTCACAGGTGGAAACAGTATTGAGCTGAAAGCGCCTACACGAAGCGGTTATACCTTTACCGGATGGACGACAGTAGATGCGGATGATGAAGAAGTAAACTTTTCCGGTTCTTACACACCATCAATGGGTGAACTGGTAAGTGGTGTTAAACTGACTGCAAACTGGAAAAAGAACCCAGATCCTACCAAGGCACCAGAACCGACGAAAGCTCCAACGGCAGAGCCGACAAAAGCTCCGAACGCAGAGCCGACTAAGGCACCATCTGCTCCGGAACCGACGAAGACTCCGAACGCTTCTGATAACAATCAGAACACTGTAATTCCATCCAAGCTTCCGAAGCTTACTGGAACCAAGGCCACCAATGTGCTTACCGATGGCGCCAAGATTTCCTGGAAGCGGATTGCAAGTGCAACCGGATATCAGATCACAATTTCCACTGACAAGAAATTCAAGAAGAATGTAAAGAATTATATTGTCGAGGAAAATAAAAACAATGAACTGATCTACGGTTTGAAATCTGGAAAGACCTATTATGTAAAAGTAAGAGCAATCGCACAGGGCGGCGGCAAGAAGGTTACTGGAAAGTATAGCAAGGCTGTTAAGTTTACAACCTATGTTGTGCCGAAGGTAAAGAAGATCAGTGTAAAGAATAACAAGAAGGGCACGATCACCATTACGGCATCCAAGGTAAAAGGTGCTGCTGGTTATGCATTTGTAGTGACAGCAGATGCCGGTCTTACAGATATTGTAGCAATCAAGGAATCCAAGAAGAATACAGTAACGATAAAGAATCTTTCTAAGGGACATACGTATTATATACGTGCTTGTGCCTATAAACTGAACAAGCAGAAACAGAAGGTGTTTGGTGTGTACACAAAGAAAGCTAAGATTACAATCAAAAAATAAGAAATCAGTTGTTGTATTTAGTTACCTGTAAAAAGTGCTGCTGGTCAGGTGACCAGCAGACAGTAATAAAAAAGGAACTGTGTTTACAACCGGAGAGAACGTGACATGAAAAAAGATGAGCAGGCAAATGTGTTGCTTTCGCTGAAAAACTTATATCGGTTGTTTACCGTGAAAGATTATCCGGTCTATTCTACCGGAATTCTAGGAGAAAAAAGTAAAAAGGGTCTGACTCTGGTCAGATTCTGGGATGAATATCTTCTCTATGAGTGGAAAAGCACCAGACACGGAAAAATGATTTTTCGAAAGGATGGAAGCCAGAACCGCTATCATTCGGAATTCTGTAACCGCAAGGAAAGCTTTCCCCTGTACCAGGTATATCTGCAGGAAGTGCTGGAATGCCTGAATGCGGAGACATTTGGCAGTCAGATACTGATTTTTGAAAAATTCCTGAAAGAGAAAAATTATAACCATTCTGTGTTTGTGCAGAAGATGAGAAAATTTCTGGACATGGCCATGGAATCAGATCCATGGCTGTCCAGAGAGTGTGGAGAAAAGTTGACTTTCTGGATCAATTACATAGAGAAAAAGCAGAAGGATTTTTCCAGATCCTTTGGGGCTGCCTGGTTCTTTACCATGCTTTGTCTGCATGCAATGGCAGGTCCGGAAATGTCAGAAGTGAAAATGGAACTGGTAAGGAACCGGGAGGACTTAAAACCGAAGCATATCTGGAATTGTATTTACCAGAATTCCGGAGAGACCAGGCAGAGTTTTCTTACTCTACGAAACTGTGAATTGTTCCGGAAATCTGTGAAAGCCAGCCATTTCTTTGGCAGAGAAGAAGAGTTATATGACTTGAAAGAGATGTTCTTTAATTCCGGAAAGTATCTGATTTCCGGAATTGGAGGAATTGGAAAAACAGAACTCATGCGTCAGCTTGTGAGCTGGATGGAGCAGGAAGAAGTAAAGTGCCGGATCGCAGCTGTTCAGTATGAGGAGAATCTGGCGGCCAGTTTTTCCAGAAGTTTTCTGAATCTTACTGGTGAGAGCGTGGAAGAAAGATTTCACGAAAGTATCTATCATCTGTCAGAAGAGCATCAGGAAAAAACAGTGCTTTTTCTGGATAATATGAACCATACGGAAGAGGAAGATCCTTACCTGTCAGAACTGAAAGATCTGCCGTGCACTATATTTGTTACTTCACGTCAGAAACATCTGGATGGGTTTACTACATTTGGCATAAAGGCACCGCAAAAAAGTGCCTTAAGTTTGATTTTTCGTGACAATTACAACAAAATACTTTCCAGAGAGGAAAAAGACCGGCTGAGTCGTTTGCTGGAAAAAGAGATTTTTCAGCATCCTCTGACATTGAAGCTTCTTGGAAAAGCGGGGACCTACTATTTTGGTAATTGGGATTATCTGGAAGAAGAGCTGCAGAATAACTGGAATGATGTTGCAGAAGAGTCCGGACTCATTGATATGTACCGTGGGCTGTACAAACTGGCTGATATTGGAGAAACCGGAAGCCAGCTGGCGAGGATGTTCGCGCTTCTGCCGTATCAGGAAATTGACCGGAATTTTACTGTGATGTTTTTCCAGGGATTTTTGAAGAAAAACGAAACTCTGGGAGAGGCGCTTGGCAGACTGGTGAAATTCGGTTGGCTGGAAGATACGGGAAATGGTTACCGTATGCATCCTGTAATTGCAGAGAGTCTGTGTACAAAGGATTTTTCAGAAGCTGAGTTTCAGCCATTCTGGGAACGGGCACAGAAGTGCTTTTTCCCGAAACAGGCATCGAAAGACGAGGATCCTCGTATGGAGGAAATTGCGTGGCTTGTCTTCCAGGGAATTTCCAGAGTACAGGGAGCGGTCAGTGGCCAGCTTGTGGCACTGGCGGCAGAGGCTGCCCGATATCTGGAGCTGCCGGTTCCTATGTGCGGGAAAATCCAGAAATTGGAAAAAAGATGTGCACAGATTTCCAATGAGACGAAGTTTATGGTAGCGTGTCTGACAGAGACAAAACCTGAACAAAACGAAGAATATATAGAACTCTTCCGCGAACAGCTGAAAAAGAGAACGCTATCATCGGAATGGATGTTGTTTGCTATAAGTGATTTTTGCAATAGGCTGGAGCAAAGCAGTAATTATGAGTGTTACCGGGAGATCTGTGATTTAATTTTTCAACAGAAGGATAATATTGATTATAAAATTGGATATGCGCTTTTGCAGACGAATATGCAGATGTTAAAGCTTAATGTGAAAAAGGCTGAAATGTGGGCAGAACGTGGAATCCTCATGTGTGTACAATGGGGGCATAGCCAGAGAATACTGGATTTTCTTTATCCAAAAGCAGAATGTCATATGTTTTTTCAGGAAAAAGAAAAGCTGGCAGATTGTCTGGAAAAAATAGAGCAGATACAACAGATACAAAGAAAGCGTCAGGGTGAGAGTGAGTATGCAATATGGCAGCTTCGTGGTCAGCTTGCAGCTATGGATCAGAATATGGAAGAAGCTGCCTATTGTATGGAACAAGCAACGGACAGGTGCAAAATGTACTGTGGTGAGAAAAATCAGATGTATTCTGCCCTGTCAGAGGAACTGGCACGAATGTATAATGCCGCCGGACGAAGGGAAGAGTCGTTGGCATGTCATCTTGCGGTTCGCAATCAGCTGCTTAAGAATGGCTATCGTGAGGGTTCTTTGCTTCTGATGGTGGATAACAATATGAGTGTAGTCTACCTGGACTTGGGAAAGCCGGAAGAAGCGATCCCATATCTGACAGAGGCACTGGAGCTTACGAAGGAAAATGGACTTGTAGGTTCGGCAGTCGCAGAGCCTACCTGGAATCTGGCACGCGTTTACCGTGCACTTGGAGATGAGGAAAAAGAAGATATATATCTGAAAGCCGCCGTGGAAGGCTTCCGGGAATGCTACCCACCGGAGCATCCCAAGCGGATCGCAGCTGAACAGAGACTGAAAGAACGCCAGGGGGAATGAACCTGGCGTTCTTTCTGCTTTTATGGAAAGATGTGCGGCGGTATACTTAAAGCTGACTACAACTAATCCTATTGACATACTAGGATACTTTATAGTAACATAAATCAAAATCGTCCCAGCTCTTTGCGCGAAGGATATTTTTTGTCTGAAAGGAAAGATGGAGCTGGGGAGAGACTAAATTTACTGCCACAGGAGGCTAATCATATGAGCGAAATCACTGCAACCAAAGAGCAGCAGAATAAATACGAAGCTTTAAAAGAATACTTACGCAGTCTGGGAAGTGTGGCTGTGGCTTTTTCAAGCGGGGTGGACTCTACGTTTCTTTTGAAAACAGCACGCGATGTGCTGGGGGATAAATGTATCGCGATTACTGCCATGTCCTGTTCTTTCCCGAAGAGAGAACTGGAAGAGGCGAAGACCTTCTGTGAGAAGGAAGGAATCCGCCACATTACAGTAGAGTCTGAAGAACTGGAAATTGAGGGCTTCTGCCAGAACCCGACTAACCGTTGCTATATCTGCAAGAAAGAATTATTTGAGAAAATCTGGGACATTGCCACAAAAGAGGGATTGAATGCAGTGGCAGAGGGTTCCAACATGGACGACAATGGTGATTACAGACCTGGTTTACAGGCTGTTGCAGAGCTGGGGGTGAAGAGCCCGCTGCGCCACAGCGAATTGTATAAAGCGGACATCCGTGCCCTGTCCAAAGATCTTGGCCTTCCCACCTGGGAGAAACAATCCTTCGCCTGTCTTTCTTCCCGTTTTGTATACGGTGAGACTATCACGAAGGAGAAACTTGGTATGGTAGACAAGGCAGAACAGCTTCTTCTGGATCTGGGATTTCATCAGCTTCGTGTGCGTATTCATGGTACATTGGCACGAATTGAAGTATTGCCAGATGAACTCCAGAAAGTCCTGGAGAACCGCAACCAGATCGTGAAAGCATTCAAAGAATACGGCTTCACATACGTGACCATGGATCTTCAGGGATACCGAATGGGAAGTATGAATGAGACATTGAAGAAATAGTTTTCGACTTATGAATTATCGTCTATACTATGCTGTTAGTTAATTGCTTTAAATGCTGTTTTGCTTTATCATTAAATCAATCGTCTGACAAATTTGGGGAGGGAGTATGCTGCGGGCTCATTTGCAGAATAGCAGGTTATCCATTTTGGGGAAGCGTTTAGTGTTATACAGCAGATATCAATGGAAAAATCTTTGCCTCTGGAGTGTGTTTGAAAAGACGAAAAAAAGAATAGCGAGGTAAAGCGTATGAGAAACAGACGACTGGCATTGGCTGCAGCATTGCTGCTGGCAATCACAAGTGCAGACGGAGCAGCACTGGCAGTAAGTGGAGCTGATTTTTCTTCTGAGGAAGTAGCAGAAGCAGTTTTTGACGAAGTGGAGAATGAGGGTCTGGACAATCAGGATGAGGTTCAGGAACAGGTTCAGACTCCGGAGATGGATCAGGTGGAGGAACAGTCATCCGAGGATTCATTCTCAGATGCGTCTGGCATGGAAGCAGCTGCAGAATGGCAGAATGAGGAAGCGGCAACAGCAGACGAAGCCCTGGTTTTTTCAGATGGAGAAGACATAGGAATTACCTATACCTTGTCAGATGATGGGAAACTGGTAATTTCCGGAACTGGAAGCATAGCAGATGATGCATTTGCTGGCAACACTAAGATAACAAGTGTGGTTATCTCAGAAGGAGTGACCGGCATTGGTTCCCGCGCATTTACTGGCTGCACCAATCTGACAAGTGTGACAATTCTAGAAGGCGTAACCGTCATAGATGGTATGACCTTTGGCAATTGCACCAGTCTGACAAGCGTAACCATTCCGGGAACGGTAACCTCTATAGAAGTTCAGGCATTCTGGAAGTGCAGCAGTTTGACAAGCATAACTATTCCTGCAAGCGTAACGAGCATTGGAAGCGGTGTATTTCAGGGGTGTACCAGTCTGACAAGTGTAAAGCTTTCAGAGGGCCTGACCAGAATTGGAGATCAGACTTTTGGCAGATGTAATGCGTTAGAAACCATAGAAATCCCGGCAAGTTTGACATCTATAGGAAATGATGCGTTTAAAAACTGTGCCAAGCTGAGAAGTATCCGCTGCTATGCAAATAGCAGCACGTGGCAGCCCAGATACATTTGTGATTCAAATACAACCGTATATTACAGTTACAATCCGAACCATACCCATTCCTACAAGTCACATGTGATAAAAATGAGTGGCTGTACCTATTCGGGATCTGAAGAAGAAATCTGTGAATTTTGCGGTGATTACTATACAAAAGAAACACCGGCACTTGGTCATGACTGGAACCGTGGGGAAACAACAGAAGATGCTTCCTGTGAAAGTGACGGAGAAAAAACTTATACCTGCAGAAGATGTGGTGACAAAAAGAAAGAGACAATTCCGGCAACCGGACATAGCTGGGTAAGGTCATGGCATGAAGATGCAACCTGTACAGATGACGGAGTCGATGAATACACCTGCAGGTATTGCGATACGGAAAAGAGAACTACAATAAAAGCAACCGGACATAAATTTTCTGCATGGGCAGTAACACAGGAAGCAACTGTGGATGAGGAAGAAGTCCAGACACGTACCTGCAGTGCATGCGGTGAGCAGGAAACAAAAATTACCCGGGACAGACTGCAGCCAACAATGAAATTGAATCAGTCCAGTATTGTGCTGAAGACCGGACAGAAGACGAAGTGTCTGAAAGTAACCGGGCTTGCAAAGGGAGATTTCATTTCCACCTGGAGTACGGATAACTGGAGTATTGCAGATGTATCTGTTAGTTCAGATGGAACCTGTAACATTACCGCCGGTAAAACTACAGGCAAAACCCGTATTCACATATACCTGAACAGCGGATATGAAAAGTCTGTTACCGTAAAAGTCCAGAAAACCGCTGTAAAAACCACAAAGATCAAAGGTGTGCCGAAAACACTGAAATTAAAGAAAAATCAGAAATATTCCCTGAAACCGGTTTTAAAACCAGTAACAAGCAAAGAAAAAATCACCTACAAATCCAGCTCCTCCAAGGTGGTAAAGGTAGATTCCAAGGGCAGAATTACTGCAAAGAAAAAAGGAACAGCCGTAATTACGGTGAAAGCAGGGAAGAAAACAGTTAAGTGTAAGGTGACTGTGAAATAACGTATATTTTGAAAGGACAGGAATGAAATATTTTCTGTCCTTTTTCATGAATATTTATTGATTCTTTTTCTCACATTTCCTATAATAAGCCTATGTGTTATAAATTTACCCATGTGACATGTAAAAACGCCGGAAAGGATATTGTATCCCGTAGAAGTCAGCGATGCATTTTACCTGTTGCAGGGGCTTTTTGTTTTGAAGATTTGGGATTTCAAACACGCTCTGGTCTGCCATGGCAGCAGGTCTTTGGACAGTGTTGCAGACAGAAGTATATATTGAGTTAAGCTGCGGTATCAGGTGCCGTGAGGGAGTAAAAGAGTATGAAGAAAAAATGTGTGGCAATGATGTTAATCGCAATAATGACCGCATCTTTAGCTGGCTGTGGAAGCAGCAAGGACGGAAGCGGTAAATCTGTAAAGCTGGATTCGGATCACCCGGTGTCCCTGACGATCTGGCATTATTACAACGGTGCCCAACAGGCAATGTTTGACACCCTTGTAAAGGAATTTAATGCCTCCGTTGGAAAAGAGGAGGGTATCTACGTGGAGAGCTACAGTCAGGGTTCCGTATCCGACCTTGAGGAAGCAGTCAACAGCTCTTTGAACGGAGAAGTAGGAGCAGAAGAACTGCCGGATATTTTTTCTTCCTATTCTGATACTGCTTACGCAGTACAGCAGCAGGATAAGCTGGCAGACCTTTCCGTGTATTTTACAGAAGATGAGCTGTCCAGGTATGTAGATTCCTACATCCAGGAGGGCTATTTTAACCAGGATGGCGCTTTATATCTTTTCCCAGTTGCCAAATCCACAGAGATCACCATGATCAATAAGACTGACTGGGAGCCTTTTGCAGAAGCCACTGGAACTACAGTGGAGGAACTTGCCACTACAGAAGGTATTGCAGAGGTTGCACAGCGCTACTATGAGTGGACGGATGAGCAGACCCCGGATGTGCCAGACGATGGAAAAGCATTCTACGGCAGAGACTCCATGTCCAACTATTTTATCATTGGCATGAAGCAGATGGGAAAGGAAATTTTCCAGGTGAAAGATGGAAAAATGACCTTAAACACAGACGAAGATCTGATCCGCCGCCTTTGGGATAATTACTATGTACCATATATGAAGGGCTATTTCGCATCTCTTGGAAAATTCCGTTCCGATGATGTGAAGACAGGAGATATTCTTGCATACACGGGCTCCACATCTTCTGCCGTATACTTCCCGGATACCGTGGAAATAGGGAATAAAAGCTATCCGATTGATTACATCGTATGTGATTCTCCGGTTATGGAGGGCGGCGAGAACATAAAAGTTCAGCAAGGTGCCGGAATGGCAGTGACCAAGTCTGATGAGGAACATGAGTATGCTGCAAGTGTATTCCTGAAATGGTTCACACAGAAGAACCAGAACCTGCGCTTTGTATGCGAATCCTCCTATATGCCGGTTCTGAAAGAAGCCAACAGCGTAGACGCACTGGATTCCGTTATTAAAGAGAATAATATAGAAGTCAACCAGAAGGTTTACGATTGTTTTACAACGGAAATGGAAGACTTTGATAAAACAAGTTTCTATACAATTGGAGCCTTTGACAATAGCTACAGTGCCCGTAAGATCCTGGATTATTCTCTGGCTGACAAGGCAAAGGCTGATAAAGATGCCATGGACGATGCAATCGCAGACGGAGAGAGCCGGGAAGAGGCTCTTGCACAGTATCTGACAGATGAGAATTTCCAGAGCTGGTATACAGAATTCTGCCATAGCCTGGAGTGTATTTGAAAAAACATTCAAAGTGGTTTTTTAGACAGATTCTGGACATAAGGAGGTGCGGAGGACTGTGAAGAAAAAGAAATCTCTTTGGAACATATTTTTGATTCCTATACTGATCATTGTGTTTGTACAGGGTGCAGTCCCATTCCTGACATTGATTTTCAGCGGAATCCGCTCAAACATGGAGAATGCGGTTATCGGTCTGGACAGTCATACGGTGGAGAACCGTAAGGTGGTTCTGGAGAACGATATGATCGAGCAGTGGAGCAGCGTGTACAAGGAAAGTGACAGTCTGTCCTCTGCGCTGACAAAGGTATTGAGCAATCATCAGATGGATATGCAGGGCTTCATGGGCTCAGGGAAAGTTCAGGAGGAATATCTGGAAACGGTTTTTTATGATATGGTGGAGGTTTTGCAGTACAATTCCACTTCTGGAATTTTTCTGGTTCTGGGAAATGACGGTGATACAGATTCGGAAGGGGAATACAAAGGCTTCTGGGTGAGAGACTCAGATCCCCAGACCAAAACGGCTTCCCGCACGGACCTGCTGATGGAGCGTGGAAGTAAGGTACTGTCGCAGAATATGTCCATTTCACTGGATACTTCCTGGCATACAGATTTCCACTTCCAGGGCAATGGGAAAAGAGATGCCGATGACTTTTTTTACCAGCCATATATAACAGCAGAAAATTACGTTGATTCCCGCACCAGTATGAAAAATCTGGGCTATTGGTCGAAGCCGTTTATTCTGGAAGATTTCTATAAGGATAACCATAAGATGATCACATATTCGGCACCTCTTGTTTATGATAAAACCGTTTACGGTGTGCTTGGAATTGAAGTGGGAGTGAATGATCTGACCAAATTTTTTCAGGTAAAAGATCTGGATTCCGATCTGAATGCAGGATTTGCCCTTGTGGTAGACCATGGAAATGGAAATTATGAGGGAATTGCCGGTGAGGGTGCGCTGTATGATGCAGTTTCCCGGGACGGAAGTGACTTTGTTCTGGAGGAGCCGGTGCAGGAGAATTTGCGGCTGGTACAGGGGGCTGCCATTGGGAAACAGCAGATTTACGGACTTGTGAGCAATCTGGAGCTGTACAGCAGAAATGTGCCGTATGAAGATACGCAGTGGGCATTGTGCGGTTTTGTTACAGAGGATTCTGTGTATGGATTGATTTCCGATGTTTATGAGAGAATTCTGGGAGCGATTCTGGGAAGTGCCCTGATGGCGGTTATTCTGGTTTATTTTCTTGTCCAGTATGCGACGGAACCGGTTTACCATCTGGTGGAGAGTGTACGAGGCGGAGTGAAGGGAATTCACGGTTTTCAGGAGTCAGGTATTCAGGAGCTTGATGAGCTCCATAAAGTGATAGAGAATCTGACGGATATCCAGATGCAGACAGAGAATCAGCTTCTGGAGGAAAAGGAGCGCTATCGGATTGCGGTAGAAAGTTCCCAGGATGCCTTTTTTACCTACAAATGTAAGGAAAAACTGCTGGAAATAGTTAACAGTAAAGGCAATGACGGTGTATGGGACTGCGGAAAGCATCCGGAATTTCTTGATAATGACAGTATCCATCCGGCAGATAAGGCAAAGCTGGTGAACGCAGTAAAAAGCTCAGACGGCGTTCTGGATGTTGACTTTCGTCTGCAGCATGCCAATGGAGAATTTCAGTGGGTAAATCTATCCGGAAGCATTACTTTTGATGAGAATAAAGAGCGCAGCAGGGTCGTTGGCTGTATTCACAATGTGCATCAGCACAAGCTTCTGGAGCAGGCGCAGAAAAGAAAGCAGATTTATGACTCCATTACCTCTTTTTACCGCCTTGGAAGCGGACTGGAAGTTGTGGAAACACTGTGTCGGGATGACCCGGAAGGGGTACTGGTACTTCTGGAAATCCAGCAGTTTTCCAAAATCGATGAGCGCTATGGCCTGATCTTCGGAGATATTATTCTGGAGCAGTTTGCCGGTCTGCTGGCGAAGCGCTTCCAGGAGGACGGTTTAAACGGTGGTATTTATATCAGGGCTGGTGCAGACCAGATGCTGGTATGGCTGCCGTTATGTACGACCGGACCGATCGTGAGAAGTGTGCAGGGACTGGAAAAGGAGTTTGGGGCGCTTACAGATGAGAAGCATCTGTCCCTTTCCCTGAAATGTGGAATCGCAGTTACAGGCAGCAGAAATTCGCTGTCTGAGGCACTTGAACAGACGAAGACTGCTCTTACAGCTGCACGTCATGGAAAGCAGGAAATCATGTTCTATGAGGAGCTTTCAACGGTGGAAAAAGCCTGTGCGGTTGATGTGGCATTTGCGGAGGTGGCTTCTCTGGAACGTCTGAAGGAAATGACACTTTCCTCTATAGCTCTGAACCTGTTTGACAGAGATGGTGATACTTCTGTGGTTCTGGATATTCTGGCGTTGAAGCTGCAGGAGAAATACCATCTGACAGACATTGTGATCACCCATTTCAACGGGGAATATATGGTAAATAACCTGCTGTACTGCTGGAAAACCTGGGAAAAAAAGGATGGCTGGGACGGTATGGTCCACTGTTCTGAGAAGCAATACCAGCACTTTGTGGAGACACAGGAAATGCAGCAGCTTCTGACTTCCGGGGAAAGCATATGGAAAGAGCCGCTGATTCAGCCTTTTGCTTCAGGCAGAAACGATATTGTATTCCATATGACAGATAACGGACAGTATTCCGGAAGTATTGTATTCCGGGACATTGACCAGGATGTTCTGGAGAAAAAAGAAGAGTGTAAGTGTCTGGAAGAAATCAGCGCAATTATTCAAAACCGGTTGAATCTGGAGCGTCACGATCTTTCTGCCAAGGCGAAATCGGATTTCCTGGCCCGTATGTCTCATGAGATCCGTACTCCTATGAACGGTATTATAGGTATGACGGAGATTGCATTGAAAGATGGACAGACTGAGGAGCGGCGGATCGACTGTCTGAGAAAAATCGAGTACTCCTCGGAATATCTGCTTGGACTTATCAACGATATTCTGGATATGTCCAAGATTGAGAGCGGAAAGATGAGGCTGATCGAAGAAAAATGCAATCTCATGGAGATGATACAGGGACTTCGTCCTTTGCTGGAAGCGAAGCTGAACGAAAATAACATTCAGTATATAGCAGATATCCAGCTGAAAAACCATTGGTTTATGGCAGATTCCCTGCGGCTGAACCAGGTTCTGGTAAATCTTCTGGGAAATGCGCTGAAGTATTCCAGACCAGATGGACATGTGTGGCTGACCGTTCGCGAGACAGAAGAAGAGAAAGGCTTTTCCAATCTGTATTTTCAGGTCAGGGATGATGGAATTGGAATTGCACCTGAGAAACAGCAGCTTATTTTCCGGCAGTTTGAGCAGGCGGATAATTCTGAAAATGCAAGAAAACAGGGCACTGGTCTTGGTCTTGCCATCAGCAGAAGAATTGTGCGGATGATGGATTCCGATATTAAGTTGGAAAGTGAGCCTGGTAAGGGAAGCAGCTTCAGCTTTAACGTGAAGCTTCAGCCGGTAAGCGGAGAGAAGACTACGGTCACCAGCCAGCCGGAGGAGATCAGCTTCCCGGGAAAAAGAATCCTGGTGGTTGAGGATAATGAGCTGAATATGGAAATTATCTGTACGATTCTTGAAAATTACGGAATTAAAACCGAGCAGGCAGTTAACGGAAAAGAAGCTGTGCGGCGCATGGAAGAATCCGTTCCCGGATATTACGATATGATCTTTATGGATATTATGATGCCGGAAATGGACGGACTGGAAGCAACCCGGACCATCCGGAATCTGGATCGTGAGGATTGCAAAAAGATTCCGATTTACGCAATGAGCGCCAACGCTTTCGACGAGGATGTGAAACGTTCCCTGGCAAGCGGTATGAACGGACATCTTTCCAAGCCTGTGAATCTGCAGGTGCTGGAGAAAACGCTGCAGAAAGTGCTGGGATAAAAATAAATGGTTTTTTAATGCATCTTGTGCAATATATTGACAGTTTGTGATAACCCCGTCTTTTACAGACGGGGTTATGTTATATTTATGGCAACATAGAAGGGAGCGATCACAAGCATGAAATATCAGAATATCATAGATAACATGACCCTGAAGGAAAAAGCCGCATTCCTCAGCGGAAAAAGCGAGTGGCAGACAAGAGATTTCCCGCGTCTGGATATCCCGGCGATTTTCTGTTCAGACGGACCGAATGGTGTGCGTAAACAGGTAGGAGCAGGAGATCATCTGGGAATCAATCCAGCAGTACCGGCAACCTGTTTTCCTACAGCGGCAGCTATGGCAAACAGCTGGGATGAAGAGCTGGAGCAGAGGGTAGGCGTTGCCCTTGGTGAAGAATCCATGGAAGAAGACGTAAACGTTCTTCTTGGACCTGGACTGAACATTAAGAGAAATCCTCTCTGTGGACGTAACTTCGAGTATTTTTCCGAGGATCCCTATCTTTCCGGAAAAATGGCAGCTGCTTTTATCCGCGGTGTGCAGAGCACAGGAGCAGCAGCCTGTGCAAAACATTTCGCTGTAAACAGCCAGGAACTTCGCCGTATGGCAATGAACGCGGTGGTAGATGAGAGAACTCTCCGTGAAATCTATCTCACCGGTTTTGAGATTGCCATCAAAGAGGGTGGCGCGAAAACGGTTATGAGCAGCTACAACGAGGTAAACGGTGTTTACGCCAACGAAAACGAGCATCTGCTGAAAGACATTCTCCGCGATGAGTGGGGCTTCGAAGGCTCTGTTATCACTGACTGGGGCGCTTCTAACGACCATTCTCTCGGTGTAAAGAACGGTTCCACTCTGGAAATGCCGACTCCGGGACTTGATGCGGCAAGAGAGCTTCTTGCCAGCGTAGAAAGCGGCAAGATCAGTGAGAAGGACATCGACGAGCGCGTAGACGAGCTTCTTGATCTGGTACTTACTACCACCGAGAATGCAAAGCATTATAAAAAAGTGGCGGACAAGAAAGCCCTTCATGAGGAGCACCACAAGCTGGCACGTCTTGCCTGCGAGAACAGTGCAGTTCTTCTGAAAAATGAGGACGGAATCCTTCCGGTTGGAGCGAAGGTTCAGGCAGCCATAATCGGTGACTTCGCTTTTGACCCAAGATACCAGGGCGCAGGTTCTTCCATGGTAAATTCCACAAAAGTAGATTCCATCAAGGACATGCTGGAGACCAGCGGAATCTCTGTGACTGGAATTGTACGCGGTTATCAGCGCGATGGCAAGGAAGACGAAGCTATGAAAAAAGAGGCCGTAGATCTTGCCCGCCGTTCTGATGTGGTTCTGTTTTTCTTCGGATTGAACGAGAAAAGCGAGACAGAAGGTCTTGACCGCAAGCATCTCCGCATTCCGCAGAACCAGATCAACCTGATCCAGGAGCTGGCAAAAGCCAACGCAAACATGATTGGTATCATCAGTGCAGGTTCTGTTATTGAAATGCCATGGCACCATCATTTCAAAGCCCTGCTTCACACCGCTCTCATGGGTCAGGCAGGTGCAGGTGCAGTGCTTGATATTCTTTCCGGTAAAGTCAACCCATCCGGAAAGCTTGCTGAAACTTACATTAAGAAATATGAGGATACTCCTTCTTACAATTACTATCCGTCACAGGAGCGGAACTCTGAGTACAGAGAGGGAATTTACGTAGGATACCGCTACTTCGACACCGCAGGTGTGCCGGTAAACTATCCATTTGGATATGGTCTTTCCTACACTACATTTGAATATGACAATCTTCAGGTGAAGCCGGATGGGGCGACGTTTACCCTTCGCAACACCGGAAAGTATGATGGTGCAGAGATTGCCCAGCTTTATGTAGGACTTCCGGGAGCAAAAGTTTTCCGCCCGGTCAAGGAACTGAAAGGTTTTTCCAAGGTGTTCTTAAAGGCAGGCGAGGAGAAAACCGTTACCATTAAGTTCGACGACAAGACATTCCGTTACTGGAATATGAAGACAAATAAATGGGAAGTAGAAGGCGGCGTTTACAGCATTATGATCGGTGCAAGCTGTGCGGATATCCGTCTTCAGGATTCTCTTGCCATTATCGGAACCACTGAGGTAATGCCATACTATACTAACCGCGTTTCTTCTTACGTGGAGGGAAAAATCCAGCAGATCGGAAATGAGGAGTACGAGACGATCCTGGGACATTCCATTCCGGACGGAAGCTGGAGCGGCGAGCTTGGCATGAACGATGCCCTTTGCCAGATGTATTACGCGAAGAGCGGAATTGCCCGCTTCATCTGTAAGAAGCTGGGTGAAAAGTTGAAAAAGAGCGAGGCAGCGGGAATTCCGGATCTGAACACCCTGTTCCAGTACAACATGCCATTCCGTGCAATCGCCAAGATGACAGGCGGTATGGTTTCCATGGAAATGGTAGAGGGACTTCTAAAGGTTGTAAACGGTCATTTCAGCGGACTTGGAAAAGTAATCAGCGGATTTTTCAGAAACCAGAAGCTGAACAAGCAGTATGAGAAAGATCTGGAAGAGCAGAAATAGGAGGAGTATCATTATGGGAAAAATCAAACAGTTAATCGAAGATCACCCGAATATCTGGGAATTTATTAAATTTAACGTATTATCCAACTGTGCAACTATTACAAACTTCATTATCATGTGGCTGTGTACCGGTTTTATTTTCAAAAGCTTTGCAAATACACCATTTAAGTTTCTGGTGTTCAATTACGCAGATAATATCGAGTCCAATCTTGGTTTATGTGGATTTTTAAGCTTTTTGGTTGCAACTGCAGCAGCTCAGACCGTAAACTTCTTTGTACAGAAGAATCTGGTTTTCAAATCCAATGCAGCGTTTGAGAAGGCTGTACCGAAATACATTGTACTTGCAGTTGTGCTGGTGCTTGTATCCGCAGCACTTCCGGCTTACAGCCAGAGCTTTTTCGTAAACATCGGTATTTCCGAAGCACTTGCACCTACACTCGCAAATGTTCTGAACATTCTGGTTCAGGTAGTTCTCAGCTACCCGACCATGAAATTCTGGATCATGCCGAACAAATAAAGATGATTGTCCTTTACCCGGATTGCCTTGCAGTCCGGGTTTTTTAATGCTAGAGCGTGTTTGAAAAAGGCTTTCTGCAAGATGTGCGTCACAATTTGTGGGAG